>MAAC01018153.1_pt1 | contig 125403 bp, 101 predicted proteins | sample 1115981 | NCBI WGS metagenome assembly MAAC01 (sample SAMN04961126, study PRJNA320927) | seawater metagenome | isolation source: sample BD02T64 sea water enriched with oil for 64 days | place: USA:Gulf of Mexico | collected 2013-07-27
TATTACCAGGAATATCAGCCATGCAAGCTGCCGCCAGTCGTGTAGGTGCCCCGCTCGGCCATGATTTCTGCGCAATATCGCTATCGGATTTATTAACCCCTTGGGAAACAATTGAAAAGCGAATTACCTGCGCCGCAGAAGGTGATTTTGTTATTTCTTTTTACAACCCGGTATCCAAGAAAAGAGACTGGCAACTACAAAAAGCAAAAGAGATCCTGCTTGCCAACCGCCCCGGCAGCACACCTGTCATTCTTGGTAGAAACCTAACTCGCGAGACAGAGGCCATAACCATCACAACACTAGAAGCCCTCGACCCAACTCAGGTTGATATGTTGACATTGGTTATGATTGGCAACAGTGAAAGTAAAGTTATCGAATCTACACCAGCAAATGGTGAATCCAAGCAGTGGGTTTACACTCCTCGCGGCTATAGCAAAAAACTTATCTAGAAGAAGACGCAGACATGAAAGTATACTTTATTGGCGCAGGCCCCGGTGATCCGGACCTAATTACCGTAAAAGCCAAACGACTCATAGATCAAAGTCAGGTAATTCTATATGCGGGGTCGCTCGTACCGGAAGAGATATTATCCGGAGCCCGAGAAGATGCCCTTATCTTAGACACTGCATCCATGGCATTGCCAGAAATTATAGAAGAAATAACAAAAGCCAAAAACAAAGGCCTTGATGTTGCCCGTGTTCATTCCGGTGACCCGTCTATCTACGGCGCTATTGGCGAACAAATACGTCAACTCGACAGCCTTGGTATTGAATACGAAGTTATTCCGGGTGTAACCGCAACAAGTGCTTCTGCAGCATGGTTAAACAAGGAATTAACGCTTTCCGGTGTATCACAAACGGTCATCATGACTCGATACGCTGGCAAAACTCCCATGCCAGAAAGGGAAAGCCTTAAGGAACTTGCATCACACGGTGCCACCTTGGTGATTCATTTAGGTGTCACTCGCATCCATAAAATTGTAGAAGATCTTATTCCATTCTACGGCGAACAATGCCCTGTCGCGGTATGTTATCGCACAAGCTGGCCTGATGCAGATAAAGTTGAAGGGACGTTAAGTAATATCGTTGATCTTGTTCGCGAGAAAAAATTCACTCGGACGTCTCTGATTATTGTAGGGCATGTTCTTCAGCCAGAATCATTTAATGACTCTTGGTTATACAATGAAGACAAAGCACATGTTTACCGCCCGAAAGTAAAACCAATCAAACCAAGAACGGTTAAACGTCCAAATAAAACAGTGTAAGAAAAATATCAAAAAAACCAGTAACTATTTAACACGATTAGCAAAACGAGAAACCCTATGGGCACAACAAATATCAATCTCAATAAAATTCCTGCCACCATCGTCACCGGTTTTTTGGGTAGTGGTAAAACCACCCTGCTGTCCAACATATTAAAAAATGCGAACGGTAAACGAATCGCCGTCATCGTTAATGAGTTTGGCGAACTTGATATCGACGCCGATTTATTGCGAAGCTGCCCTCTCGATTGTGATGATGACGCTAATACTGAAAGCCAGCAGATAGACAGTGGCGTTTACGAACTAGCCAACGGCTGCATTTGCTGCACTGTAGAAGAAGAATTTTTACCAGTAATGAAAACGCTCGTAGAACGAAAGGATGAAATCGATTATATCCTTATCGAAACCAGCGGTTTAGCATTACCTAAACCATTGGTTCAAGCATTCAACTGGCCAGAAATAAAAGCGCATTGCACAGTAGATTCTGTCATCACTGTGATTGACGGCCCTGCGGTCGCCGATGGTAGATTTGCCAATAATCCAGAGCAAATTGCAGCGCTACGCTTAGCAGATAAAAACCTGGATCATGACCCGTCCCTAGAAGAGCTATTAGCAGATCAACTAAGCGCTGCTGATCTCGTAGTAATCTCTAAGTCAGATTTGCTTGATGATGACAAAAAAACAATTATCAGTGATATCGTCGATTCTCGTATCAGTAACAAAGTTAAAACGTTGATGATAGAAAACGGTGAAATTGCCAGCGAATTAATAATGGGGCTAGAAAAAGCGTCTGAAGATGAGATTGATCATGTACATACACATCATGATCATCACCATTCTCACGGCGAGCATCACAAACATGCTCATGATGACTTTGATTCCTTTGTCGTTAAATTGGGTGAAGTTGATAACACAAAGTTTCTTGCCGCGTTAAACGCCCTTATGGAAGAACTTCCCATTTATCGCGCCAAAGGCTTTGCAGCAATCCCAGGAAAACCAATGAGAAAAGTCATTCAGGGCGTAGGTTCTCGTGTTGATCAGTACTTTGATCGCTTATGGCAAGAAGATGAAGTCAGAGCAACTAACATTGTTATTATCGGCAAAGGCCTCGATGAAAGCTACGTATCTGCAAAACTAGCGGAAGCGGAAGCTTAAACAATGCACTTACTCGCGGCAAAGCCAGGTGGTTTTAGTGATGAAGAAGGGATCGTTGACCTGCAACAAACCCCTGCAGATGTCATCATTCTTTCTGCTCAAGACACACTCATCAACATCCTGGCTAACACCGCGAAACACTATTTTGAAAGTAGCGCTGCGTCTGAAAAAGAACCAAGTTTTACCTTACGTTTAGCAAACATCCTGCACCTTACGAAACCAGCGGCATTTGATCTCTATTTTGAGTCCGTATTGAAACATGCCAAACTCATTATTGTCTCATTACTTGGTGGTGAAAATTACTGGCCGTACGGTATAGAGCAACTCCGGCATCTGGCAGAACAGAGCAAAACTGACGTTATTTTTATTCCTGGGGATGACTCGGCTGACCCTCAACTTATGGGTTATTCTACCTTCGCTCTATGTAATGAAGTAGAAACCAATGGCCGTATAGCCTACGACATCTGGCGCTACCTTCGAGAAGCAGGCACCAAAAATACTACTAATTTCTTTCGATTCGTTAATTATCATTGGTTTGATAACGAATTAGTAAGCAACAAAGGTTGCAACAAAAACATTGACCCGCCGGAAGCAATTCCAAATACGCTTTTATTTGACCCCATTGACGGCGAAATATCACTGGCACAATGGAAAGCTAAATACAAAACACATGCTACAACTGCCACGTTAACAAAAAACACTGTCGCACTCATATTCTACAAAAGCCATTTACAAAGTGGTAATACTGCAGCCTTCGAAGAGTTTTCAACGCTAATATATGAAACAGGTTTAACACCGCTAACCATTGTCGTAAACAGTCTAAAAGACACTGCGAGCTTAGAGAGAGTTTCGATTATATTGGAGCAGTCTGACGCTCAACTTGTTATCAACACGACAGGATTTTCCGTTCGCTCTCAGGAGAATGCTTCGCTCAGCTCCCTTCCAACAGTTGATACGATACCTTATCACGGCGACCTGCCCATCATTCAAGCCATAGCTTCTAGCTCGTCGAAAGAGGACTGGCTTGAATATAGCCAAGGTCTAAGGGTCAGGGATATGGCAATGAATGTTGCATTGCCAGAACTCGATGGTCGAATTATAAGTCGAGCCATAACGTTCAAAGAAACGTCTGAATATTCTGATTTGTGTCAAGTTGATCAAATTATTTATCGACTACACAGAGAGCGAGCTCAATTCGTTGCACTGCTCGCTAAAGGCTGGTCAACACTTCGTAACAAGCAGCACTCCGAAAAACGCATCGCCCTTCTACTTGCAAACTACCCCACTAAAGAGGGTCGTATTGGAAATGGTGTCGGTTTAGATACACCAGCATCAGTCATTACGATATTACGCGCATTAGATCAACAGGGGTATTCCGTTGACGCAATCCCAAAAGATGGCGACCAACTTATTGGAGCTCTTCTTGACAGTGTTACAAACGATCTGGACACGCTTAGTTTACGAAAGTGCAACCAAAGTATTACATTGGAAGATTATCTGGATTTTTTTCACACTCTACCAGAAGAAAATCAATCTGCGGTAATCGATCGATGGGGAGATCCTCAGCAATCACCAAAATACCGTGCAGGTAGACTAATGGTATCCGGTATTCGGCTGGGTAATGTGTTTGTCGGTATTCAGCCCGCGAGAGGATACAATGTTGACGCCGCAGCGTCCTACCATGACCCTGATCTGGTGCCACCACATGACTACCTGGCTTTTTATTATTGGTTGCGACAACAATTCAATGTTGATGCGGTTGCTCATATAGGGAAACATGGCAACTTAGAGTGGCTTCCCGGAAAAGGCGCCGCTTTAAGCAATACGTGTTGGCCAGATGCTATATTTGGTCCACTGCCACACTTATATCCTTTTATTGTGAATGACCCCGGCGAAGGGGCTCAAGCTAAACGGCGTATTCAGGCCGTAATTATTGACCACTTAATGCCCCCTATGGCGAGAGCAGAAACATACGGTGACCTAGCGGCTTTAGAAAATCTGGTAGATGAGTATTACCAGGCACTTGGACTTGACCCCCAGCGTGAAGAGTATCTGCGCAATGAAATACTTTCCTTACTTGGATCAAGCGATATTGCTAAAGAGCTTCCGTCATATCAAGCACCTCAGAAAAATGAATCTCAAAAAACCATATCTCAAAATACAATATCATCTCAAAACAATGCATCGGAAAGCAATGTATCCGATACGTTACTCGGAGAGTTGGACGCCTACCTTTGTGAATTAAAAGAAGCACAAATCCGAAACGGATTGCATCGATTTGGTGAGTTACCCAAAAATCAAGAATGGTCAGAAACCTTGGTTTCATTGTTACGGCTTCCTCGCGGAACAGAACAACGAGACCAAGGATTACTTCATGCTATTACCGAAGATCTAAACCTTAAGAATAGCAGCAGCGAAAATGCCAATAACAAAGAGCTGTTTAACCCGTTATCGATGGATCCTTCTACGGCATGGGTCGGTCAAAAACCACACTTACTCCGGGATTTACCCGCACTATCAAATATCATGTGGCGTACTGAAGCTGACGCAAGAGAGCGGCTCGAATGCCTTTCATTATCAATTGTAGAACGCTGTCTTCACCACGATAAATCGTTACGTGAACCGGTTCATTATTTAGGATCAGTAGGGCTACCTACTACTCAGGCATTATTAGAATCTGTTGTGGGTTCCTTGCTTCCTGCATTTGAAGCCTGCGGTCCAAATGAAATCGGGGGTATTCTCAATGGGTTTTCTGGAAAGTTTGTGCAACCTGGCCCGAGTGGAGCGCCAACGCGTGGTCGCCTTGACACTCTACCAACGGGACGTAACTTTTACTCAATCGACAATCGTTCAATCCCAACCCCTGCGGCCTGGGAGCTAGGTAAAAAATCAGCATTAAAATTGATTGAGCGTCATCTACAAGAACACGGCGAATACCCAGCGCAACTTGGCATGTCTGTTTGGGGGACATCCACGATGCGAACAGGTGGGGATGACATAGCTCAGGCCATGGCCCTAATGGGAGTTAAACCCATTCGCTCACCCGGCTCAAATCGCGTTGTAGATTTTGAGGTAATCCCTAGCTTTTTAATGAGCCACCCAAGGGTCGATGTAACATTAAGGATTTCTGGTTTTTTTCGTGATGCATTCCCTCAAGTTATCAATCTATTTGATGCTGCCGTCAATGCATTGTACGAACATCAGGAACCGGGACACAACTCATCGAATCGCAACCCAATAAGGGATGCGATAGACAACGAAATTAATGAGCTATTAAAAAACGGCGTTGAAAAAGAAACGGCAAACGCTCAAGCAAAATGGCGTGTTTTCGGATCAAAACCTGGATCTTACGGAGCAGGATTACAAGGTCTTATAGACGAACGTCTGTGGGATACTAAAGAAGACCTTGCTCAGGCGTACATTAATTGGGGAGGTTATGCATATAGCCAAGCAGATAAGGGTAAGGTCGCATTCCAAGCATTTGCCAGCCGCTTATCCGAAATAGATATCATCATTCAAAATCAAGATAATCGTGAACATGATGTGTTGGACTCAGATGATTATTACCAATTCCAAGGCGGCATGGCGAATGCTGTCAGCGTAATGTCAGACAAAACACCGACGATTTATCACGGGGATCACTCCAATCCGGCAAACCCCGCCATCAAAACCCTTAAGGAAGAGCTAAACAAAGTTATTCGATCACGTGCATTAAACCCAAAATGGATGACCGCTATGCAACAACATGGTTACAAGGGCGCATTTGAAATGGCCGCTACCGTCGATTATTTATTTGCCTACGATGCTACTACAGATCTTATTGATGATTACCAATACCAATCGATAACGGAACAATACTTATTTGATGAAAAGAATCGGGCATTTCTTGAATCCGCTAATCCAAATGCGATGAAAGAGATGGCTGAACGATTATACGAGGCTATTCAACGGGGAATGTGGAGTGAACCCGGAGATTCAAAGCAAGCTCTGGAAGATATGATTATCGACATTGAAAATTCTCTTGAAGAAAAACAATAAGCCTATAGCGATAATAAAGCTGAATAGAACCTCATTATCGCTATAGGCTTGTTGTTTAATAGCGCTAACTACTACTTATTGTTAAATTTCTCTAACTGCTCAGGTGTCGCCTCTTTCTGATGTTTATCTTTCCATTCAGCATAGGGCATTCCGTACACTAACTCTCGAGCATCCTCATACGCCACGGTAGCGCCTTCTTCCTTTGCAGCTGCAACATACCATTTGGATAAACAGTTACGGCAAAATCCCGCCAAATTCATTAATTCAATATTCTGCACGTCTTTACGTTCATCAAGGTGCGCCAGCAACCGGCGAAATACCTTCGCTTCAATGATGTCTTCTTTTGACACGTTATCACTGCTTGTCATTACTCGATACCTATTATGTTGACGAGGGTGTTCTCATCGTTACAAACTCTTCTGCCGCTGTTGGATGTATTCCAATGGTACTATCAAACTGCGCTTTAGTTGCACCGCACTTTAAGGCAATTGCAAGGCCCTGGACAATTTCTCCGGCATCGGAACCAACCATGTGAGCGCCCAAAACCTTATCGGTGCTGGTTTGTACAACTAACTTCATATATGTCCGCTCGTCTAACCCACTTAACGTATGTTTCATGTGCTTAAAGTCAGACGTAAACAACGTAATATCACCAGGGTATTGTTTATCTGCATCTTCAGCAGATAAACCTACTGTACCGATATTAGGTTGGCAAAACACGGCTGTTGCTATGTTTGAATAATCAACCTTGCGTTTCTGGCCTTTTATGAGGTTGTCGACAATTGCCATGCCTTCGGCGAGAGCAACAGGTGTTAGCTGTAGTCTCCCAATAACATCTCCAATTGCATAAATTGAAGGTACAGAAGTTTGATAATAGTCATCAACAATGACTGATGAATTCGGTTGCAATTCGACACCTACCGCTTCCAAGCCCAAGTTATCAATCAGGGGGCGTCTTCCCGTTGCGTACAACACCATGTCAGCGTTAATCTCAGAATCACCCAATTTAGCTGTTATGCTACCGTTTGCCTCTTTTGTTAATTCATCGATAGTGGTGTCAAAATGTAGATGAATGCCTTTCTTTAATAACTCATCTCTAACAAACTCCCGTATATCAGTATCAAACCCTCGCAAGAACAAAGGGCCCCGATAGATCAGGTGTGTCTCTACACCAAAGCCATTCAGAATACCCGCAAATTCAACTGCGATATAACCGCCGCCGACTACAATTGCCTTTTTGGGCAATTTATCCATGTAGAAGAAATGGTTTGAGTCAACCGCGTGCTCGCTACCAGGAAACTCAGGAATAAACGGTGTACTTCCCGTTGCTACCAAGATATTTTTAGCGGTATAAACCGTGTCTCCAATCTTAACTTCGTGAGGCGAAACAATGGTCGCCTCACCCACAACCAAGTCAACTCCAGCGTTATCCAAAAGAGTTCCATAGATGCCATTAAGTCGCTCAATTTCACGGGTTTTATTGTCTCGCAAAACATCCCAATCAAATGAAACGTTCTCGACCGTCCAACCAAAACCTGCAGCTGACTCGATCTCTTCACTTACGTGTGAGCCATAAACAAATAGTTTTTTCGGCACGCAACCAACGTTCACACAAGTGCCACCTAAGGCTTGTTTTTCTGCAACAGCAACACTGGCTCCTTCAGTGGCTGCCATCCGTGCAGCACGAACGCCGCCGGATCCTGCCCCAATAACAAACAGATCGTATTGATAAGACATTTCATCTTCCTCCGGTTGTTATCGTCCTGATTGAGGGTTTAAAATTTCTATTTCAACACGACGATTGGTAGCTCTGCCTTGTTTGGTCTCGTTGCTGATCGCAGGGTAACGCTCGCCGTAACCTACTGAGGACATGCGCGCAGAACCCACACCTTGACTAGCGAAATATTGCATAACAGAATTAGCCCGACGCTCTGACAACGTTTGATTGAGCGAGTCACTTCCTGAACTGTCAGTATGACCAGCAATTCGAATATCCGTTTTTTTGAATTCGTTAAATACTAAAGCAACAGAATCTAGTGTTTCATAAAAAGCCGGCATCAACGCGTATTGACCCGATGGAAAGCTTATGTGACCAGGCATATTAAGATGAATACCCTCTGGAGTACGCGTTACGCTTACACCAGTATTTGCTAATTTCTGACGAAGCAAAGACGCTTGTCTATCAAAATAGTACCCCGTTCCTCCGCCAAGAGCTGCACCAATAACGGCACCTTTAGCTCTGTCCTTTTTACTTGATACAGCGGCACCTAACACTGCACCGATACCCGCGCCAATTGCAGCTTTGCTTACAGTTTGCTCACCCGTATAAGGATCAACAGTACAACCAGTTAACGATAGAGAACCTGCAAGTGCGAGTGTAGCAAACGTCTTTTTCATGTTTTTTTCCATATAAGAGTGTGGCGTAGGGCTTGGACACCAAACAAGGATAATAAATCCAAGAAATGTTAATACGTATAATAAACGATAAGAAGAAAAAGGTGGGAAAAACTATAAGGACAAAAGCGATAAAAAGGGTGATTCAGCGTAAATGTATAACAGGTTTTACATTTGCGCTGAATCACAGGGGATTATATTCTTCTAATTAGCCCGCAGTCGTTACATCTCTACGGCTATCCTTACGCCTATCAAGCTCGGCGTTAATATACTCGGCTGTTGCAACTGACTCACGTCGATCTTTGCCGGTTCGCTCTTCAAGCGAAGTCGATATTTTATCGAATATTTCTGTTTTTTTGTTTTCCATGTTACTACCACTCACTGTTCATCTGTGCTTTGTGACTCTCAATATAGGCCCATTAAAAATTTCTATAGAGCCAGTTAACGAAAGTAGTATAGACCGTGAATGAGCATTTCCCAGTTTTTAGAGCCCATCTTAACAAACAGTAACAATAGTTAATAAAACGGGTTACAAAGCACCTAATTAATTTAGCTAATCGAAATCCAACAAGATGCCTTATTATTGGGCTGTTTTATATTGCTTGCGGCCAATCATTTTAGGGTGTACATTTCGGCCATACCGAACGATAGTCCCAATTACTTACTAAATCACATAACCAACCTCAAAGAGCATTGTTATGGAAAAGACTGCCCTAGTCACAGGTGCCGCAGGCTTCGTGGGCCAAGCCCTCGTCATACGCCTACTAGAACGAGGTTTTAAGGTTAAGGCACTAGATCTTCCGGAAAACCCTGAATTCTCAAAATTTATAAATAGATTGCCATCGTCCCATAGCGCTAACATTGTGCCCTGCCCTGGGGACATAACCGACATCGACTCACTGAAAACAGTTGTTTCAGGGGTTTCTTATGTGTTTCATACCGCAGCACTTCTAAACTCGGTGGCGCCACGTTCCGCATTTGAGTCGGTAAACATCCAAGGCACAAAAAACATTTGTGAAGCAGCAGCAGAAGCCTGCGTAGAACGCTTTATTTTAGTATCTACCTCAGATGTATTTGGCATACCCGAGCCGACTGAAGTCATTACAGAAAAAACCGCGTATAGATCTTGGGGGGAGCCTTATGCTGACACCAAGATAGAGGCGTGTAAAATTGTCAAAAACTTTCAAAAAAATGGCTTACTTAACACGACAATAATATACCCCGGATGGGTATATGGGCCTGGGGATCGTCAGTTTTTCCCTGCAATTATTGATATGGTAAAAGAAAAACACGCGTTTGTTTGGCATAAAAAAGCACCTTATTGCGTAGACCTTATTTTTATCAATGATTTAATTTCAGCCATAGTAACCGCCGCTGAATCCCCTGCAGCAATAGGAGAAGATTACCTTATCCTGGACGACAACACTGAAATAACACCTGAACAGTTTTTTGGTGATATCGCCGATCAACTCAGTATTAAACTAAAAATCCACAAACTACCCTATCGACTAATGTATGCTGTGGCCTGGGTAAGTCAGCAATTAAAACAACAAGGCATCATTAAAAACCTACTACTAAGCACAACGGATGTAAAAGCGTTCGGCAACAATTTCGCATTCTCCAACCAAAAAGCCCGAAAAGCATTGCAATGGGAACCATCTATCTCCGCCAAAGAAGGCATTAAAATCGCGCTCGAATGGCAGCGACATAACAATTAACCGTCCAATCAGAGTTTAATCCCCCGCTGAAGAATTGAGGTATAATCTCACCTCTACTTACTCTATTTTACAATTTTCAAGCGGGAAATGGTTTTGTTAAAAGGTTTACTGGTACTTATTGGATTTCAATTGGCGGGCGAATTCATCTCAGCTCAATTCCACTTACCGTTTCCTGGAGCGGTTATTGGTATGGGATTATTGTTCCTATATTTGATGATTAAGGGCAGCACCCCAAAAACCCTATCAACAACGTCTACGGCATTATTCCCCTATATTCCGCTGTTTCTTATGCCTGCGTGTGTAGGCGCAATGGGGTATTGGTCACTTCTTCAAGAAGAATGGTTAGCCTTGCTCATTGCACTCACAGTAAGCACAATCACGACTATCGCTCTTACCCCATATATCATGCGTTTTTTTATGTCGCTTTCTTCTAGCGCGAGCCGTCGGGCGAACGGAGGAAGTTCAAGTGACTAAATCCTCCATGTCTTCATTTGCTCTAGATTCGATTATTAACAACCCTTTGTTTGGTGTATTTCTAACGCTTTTAGCCTTTAAGTTTGGGCAATGGTGTTACAAAAAAACCAACCGAAATCCATTTTTACAGCCAATGATAGTTGGGCTATTTAGTGTATTTCTAGCGTTGTTAGCATTTGGATTATCATTTGATCAATATTTTGCAACAGCTCAACCATTACACTTAATGCTTGGCCCGGTAACCGTTGCCCTTGCTGTACCACTTTATGAGAATGTTCAACGTATCCGAGCAATGCTGACTCCAGTATTAATTACCGTGCTCTTGGCATCCACAATAACAGTGTCGATTACCATCGGTATTGCATGGCTTATGGGGGCAGGACAATCAACCCTACTGTCTTTGCTAACAAAATCAATTACAACCCCCATTGCTATGGCCGTTTCTACAGAAATTGGTGGCATCCCCTCTCTGGCGGCGGTATTTGTAATATACACAGGTATTATTGGGGTAATTGTAGGCCCGAGCATTCTTGATAAGTTGCGAATCAGCGACAAACGCATTAGGGGTATAACGATGGGAATAAGTGCGCACGCGATAGGTACAGCAAGAGCAATTGAAGAAGACAGGGAAACAGGGGCTTTTTCGGCGCTGGCAATGGGTATGACTGGATTTATAACGGCATTTGCTTTGCCGCTAATCGTTCTGTGGAGCTCCTACTAAAATGGGACGACTAATTATTCACAGGGCTATTGCCTGCTTCAAATTGACCGTTTCTAATCGTGTATTTAAAAATAACATTATTTTTTGTTAGCGTAAGAGACGGTAGCGTAAATTTACCTTCAATAACCCCTTTGTGTTCCGAGGTTATCTCAATAATAGCTTCTGATGCTTCAGGTAATGTGAGTGGGTCACTTCCCTCAATGGCAATAAGCAAATCTGCCTTTTTGATATGATACTTTCCAACGCCTTCATATTCGCGAATAATAAAGTGGATAAACTGATTATCCCCCTCACTGCGTATGCGTAATTCTGTAGCTAACAAAGCAACCTTTCTATCCCACCAAACATTTTCATTTTGAAGATAACGTCTTTTCTTAGTAAACCCGTCCTCAAAGACAAAACCTATACCCCCTTGGAACTCGTAGGTAGGTGCGTTATTTTTTTGATAAGCTGCAGCTCTTTCAACAAGATTCTTTTTGGTTATGCGCTTACCTTTATTGAACAAGCATGTTTCTACATCACCGTATTTAGTGCTGCACTCCCCAACACCATGTTCTTTATCCTTTGAGAAAGTACCGCGATAAGACTCTCCGTTGGCTCTTACGAGAACCCCTTTCCCGTGCCTAAGGTCATTTTTATACTTACCTATATATCGCTGTCCACTTCGATAGATAAGCATTCCTTCCCCATGCTTAAGATCGTTTTTCCATTGACCTTCATAGCGAGTACCACTGCGGAATGTAAGCTGGCCCTGTCCATGACGGTTATCTACTAACCACTCACCTTCATAGTGATTACCATTGGCATATTGCATAGAACCAAAGCCTTGCCTTTTACTTTGAACCCATTTACCTTTGTACACACTGCCATCAATCCAATGAAAGACACCCCTTCCTTCGAATTTTCCGTCAACAAATATCCCGTTGTATTCATCTCCGTTGGCCTTGAGCAACAATCCTTTGCCATTTGGAACCCCTTTAATAAGCTGTCCATCATATTGTTCTCCTGATGGCAAGGTAACCGATTCCAAAAATGCAGGTAAAGCTACTTCTTCCGCATGTGTGCTGGTGCAAAAGAGCAAAACAATAAATAATAGAGAGAAAAATGTTCGATGTGATTTTTTTATTCGAATAAGTAACACAGCACGGTCTCAGGTGTTTATAACGTTGGCTATGGTATACCAACGCAGTAAATAAATGTTAAAAATCGTTCCTTGATAGCGTTTAATTATTGTTATTCAGTGACGGCGTAGGCATCCATTCAAAATCAACATCATACTGTTTCATAAATCCGCCAACGCTGATTATAACACGGGCCATCGCGATAAAGGTGTCAGGCATCGTAACTCGATTGGCTCTCAGTAGCTCCAGTACATCCGTTAAACGGTCTGATACGCTGCGATCTCTTCTATCGTCCTCCAAAAAATGTTCACTTACCTCTTCAAGCACCGCTTGGTTTTCACAAACAAACCCAGCTTTTGAAAATAACTCGCCCAAATTGGCAGCGCTAATACCCATTAGGCCAAACAATAATTGACCGTATTGCAAGGCCTCCTCATTTGTCAGTGATGCTAACGCACCATAATCTAGAATTGCTATATTTTCATTGTTATCAATAAGAAAATTCCCTGGGTGAGGGTCAGCATGATAACTACAGAATTGTGTAATTTGTTGAATATAGCTTGAAAGCAAACGATTCAGAATTGGTTTGGCTTGCTCTGGATTCTCATCAATATATTCGGTTAAACGAACCCCCTCCACCCATTCAGTAACCAAGATTTTTTGGGAACAAAGTTTACCCACCAACGCGGGTATACGAATGCCTTTTTGATGTTCATGATCTATGAATGAGCGTAAATTGGACGCTTCTATCGTAAAATCTAACTCCTCCATTGTTAACTTGATAAGCTGATCCGTCACCTGACGAATATCGATTTCTTTTACAAGAGGCGCAATCACACCGGCCACGGAACGAAAAACAAGAGAGTCCTGCTCAAACAAATTCACAACATCAGGTAGTTGGATTTTTACTGCTACGACCATCCCGCCTTTTAATACGGCTTTGTGAACCTGGGCAATAGACGCGGTTGCTGCGGGTATAATATTGAACGATTGAAAATTACTGTCCCAGTTTTCTCCCCAGCTTTCAATTATTGTGGGGTGAACTTTTTCAAAAGGAGCAGGATTTGCGTCATTTTGAAGCTTTTGCAAAACCTTTAAATATTCTAAGGGTAAGATATCCGGCCGACAACTAAGGAACTGGCCAAATTTAACCCAAATAGCACCATTCTCTTTACATAATTCACAAATTTTCTCAGCTGATTCAGTATGTGCTTGAGATAGAAGTTGCTTAGCATCATTACCAGGTAATAATTTAGCCTTATTGCGCTGTAAACGATAAATCTGCTCAATCGCAATAGCAACTTTAGTCACACCAAGATAGCGATCTCTACCGTCAACAATGAGTGTTTTTGCAACATTTAGGTTGGACTTCAGCGCATCAAGTGTACTCATAAAAATGGAATGCCTGCTTAATGATATCGTAGTGATCGGGCCAAAAAGCGCACCAATTCAGACCAATTAATTATTCCAATATAAAGGAATGCAGACAATATAACTACCGGGCTAAAGATAAAAACACGGCTATTTTGTGTTGAGTTGTAACTAAGCGCCAGATATAGCTGACGCCGATTAATTTTTGAATAAACAGTCTTCTACAAGTTTATCGACAACCTCAAGGAAATTCGAGGAAGGGTCTATAAGTTCAAAACCTGTATCGAAAAAATCAGGGTTAACATCGTTTTTACACCAACGACTAACCGCCTCGAATTCAACCTCCCTGCTACCCTCGACTGTATCCGGTAAAACCATTCTCATGAGCACTTCTTTATCGAGAGGCAAGGCACTATCACTAACCAACATTATGCCGCGTGTACTGATATCGACTAAGTTACCCAATAGATCGCCAGTTTTTGCATTGTACACTCGAAGATAATAAATCAAATGACGGCGAGCGACTTTCCGTTGATTAATGTCTTCTACTGTTTTCGATTCCATAATCAAGCCGTTATTAGTTACTTATGATGTTACAAATATAGTAAATTGTGCGTAACTGTCTAAGAATTAGCGTATTTTATTTTAGAAAAGCAAAAAAATGGTTAATTCCCCCACTGCCCAAGAACATCGACCTCAAATAGAGTACCGTCAAAGCCCATAATAGCCCCTTTCTCCGTTATTTCGTTTACATAAAGGAGATCATTGTAATAACGCCCTTGCTTTAGACGTTTACCATTAATCGTTATGCTCCGAAACCTGTCCTGACTAGAGTACATATGTGATGAAAAGGTTAAATCGGGGATTTGTGACTGTATTGACTGCGGTAGCTCAGAAAGCTGAGGTAAATACGCTGTGGATGGTGCTTTTTGCGGGCGATACACTTCCCTTGGGGCTGGTTGTATCTTAAATGACGGGGCAGACTGCTGTCTTGGCGTTTTGACCACAGGATCGGTCGCAGGTTTAGCGATCGGCCTAACAACTGGCTTAATAACGGGTACAACAATGGGTATAACAACAGGTTTGGCGACAGGTTCAACCGCAGGTCTAGCAATAGGTTTGGCTATTACTGGCTTAACAGCAATGTGTGCCTGAGGTGTCGGTTCTTGAACAGGTGTAGATGAAGGCTGGGTAGACCGCCATGGAGCCCAAAGAAATAATCCTAATACATTAGTGCCAATTAGCACTATTACACCAATTACCCATGTTTTCTTTCCGGATGAAACCTCGGTCGATGGCGTGTAGGTTTGCAGCCCAGGAACATCTCCTTTCTTGCGCTCTTCTTCAGACTTCTTTAATGCATCGAGAATATAAGACATTACATCGTTTCCCTATTCACAGAAAACGAAGGGATATTCTTATCGGTATAATTTGACAGCAATATCAGCGTGTTAACGCCTGCGATACCATCAGCCTGCTCCCCCACTTGTTTTTGAAAGGCCTTCACCCTCTGAACAAGTGCTTCATCATAAAAAGAACGCCCAAGCGTTGGGTTTTTCACACCTTCATAAATATCCAACTGCTTACCTAACCACTTCGTCATTGGGCCAATAGTGCCCGGTTTCAAAGGGGAGACATACAACGGAGGTTTTTTCCAAAGTACGACAAAGTGGCCTCTCCAATGCTTATGTAATTCAGCAATTGACATTTCAACATCAAAATCATTAACCATAAGCCGAACGCTTTCATCAGATATAGAACTCACCACCACAAAGTGCTTAGTGCCTTCATTATCAAATAACGTCAATATAGCAGGGAGTCCTAGGTGAGCCACCACACCAACACTGCCTATCTTACTCAGGCAATTAACCCCCTTTTCTTTTGCATACCTACATGCAAACCCGTCTTGTTCAGGCTCATATTGAATGCCCCACAACCTCATCAAACTCACGTAAGATAACTGTTCGGTAAGCTTACCCTTAGCCAGTAATTCATTAAGTTTCACAGGGGGATTAGTCATTGGAAGTGACGCTATCGGAATTTCCAAACCCAGCTGCACATCGGTATTATCTGAATCATTTGGATTATTTGGCTTTTTAGGTACTCCCCCTACTACGGGCAACCTGAGGCTTGCGGGTGGTAGATCCACAGACATATTTATAGGGCTATCTTTTGAAAGGTCAGTTGGTGCTTGCGTAATGCTAGCGCTTTGGTTTCTTACCGAGCCTTCAAGGAAAAAAGTTGAAAGAACAATACCCAGCGTCAGGCACGCAATACACAACCCCAATATTGCAACCCAGTTATTGGACACCATCAACGATCTGAAAAATGTTTTGTTCTCATCTTTATGAAGAATCAGGCTTTTGCCTAACACTTCTTTAGCGGCAGTTTGTAGTAAAGGGATTTCAATACTTTTTTTATTCTCTGCGTAAGCACCTAACAATGAACGATCACAGACCAAATTTATAACACGGGGGATACCCTTACTAATGGAATATAGCTTGTGAATGGTTTTTTCAGGGAAGAGTACTTCAGGGAATGCGCAATCAGCTATCATTAGTCGATGATATACATATGGAGCAATCTCTTCTTTTGTGAGCGCATCAAGATGAAACCGTGCCGTTACTCGTTGTGATAATTGCCGCAACTCAGGTTTAAGGAATATATCTTGTAATTCTGGCTGTCCCAATAAAATAATTTGGAGCAGTTTCTTTTCATGCGTTTCTAGGTTCGTCAATAAGCGAAGCTGCTCTAGAACCGCAGGAGACAAATTTTGAGCTTCATCAATAATAATAACGGTATGCCGACCTTTACTATGAGACCTCAGCAAACGCTCATTAATATAATCGGTATAATCTTTTATCGATAAACTGTCGCCAATATAACCGATAGAAAGCTCATCGCAGATAGTCTCTAACAATTGCTCTGAATCAAGCTTGGGATTGAGAATAAAGGCAACATCAACATTCTCAGGGACTTGCTCTAAAAAACAGCGACAAATAGTTGTTTTACCCGTACCAACTTCACCCGTCAGCAAAATGAAGCCACCCTCGCGCTCCACGCCATAAATCAAATGAGCAAGTGCCTCATTGTGCTGCTTGCTCATATAAAGGTAATGGGGGTTCGGGGCAATTGAAAACGGAGCTTCCTTTAAGCCAAAATAAGACTCATACATATCAGACTGTTTCTATCCTTTGAATACAACTTTCGCGTTAATAATTCCAGGTTCTTTCTGAGAATCAATTGAGATATTGATAACGCTGACGGCATTACTGGATTCAAGGCTACTTAACCAACGAACCAAGCTGTTAAAGGGAATATCCTCTACCCATACTCTAAGCTTATCACTCCCTTCGGGCTCATAACGCTTTAATGATACCTGGAAACGCCCTGATGTTTGATTAATTAGAGCTAACAGTGACTGCCCCGGCCTTCGGCCTTTTGCTTTGCTGCCGGAGCCTGACAAACTTTTCGCACGATGCTCATTGCTCTTCATCCACTGCAGTAACTCTTGCTTGCCCTGCAACGTTAGTTGAGCTTGCTCAACAGCATTAAAAGCCGGTTTGAGCACCAAAAAAAATCCAATTACAACAACGAGAAAAACGACAAGGCAATTCAACATAATACGATCCCTTGATGAGATCATTTCATATTGACGTAACAACTCACGGAACTTTACATTAAGAGTATCAAGCGCTGAAGGTGTATTTGACATTACGAAGCACTCCTTACGTTAACGCGCGCTTTAACTTTGTCGCCATCTTGACTAGCACGAGCTATCTCTACATTGAGGTCTAACGTTTCAAGTTTCTTTTTTAGGTTATCCAGGTCATTAAATCCTGGTGCAGTGCAGTCAATTTTTAATTGTCCCTGTACCTGATCAAAGGATATCCTCAGCGGACTGATAACGCGGGCCTTCTTGCCACGATTCATTTCATTCATCTTCTCACCTACCTGAGCTAGTAGTGGTAAAAACCCAGCCCCCTCATCCCCTGAATTTGCATTCATCAAATGGCTTTTCATTTGCTTGCGCACATTAAATATGCGTTTATCGCGAGGAAAATACTTTTTATAAAGTGCCTTTGCTTCGTTATCAGCTTGTAAGGCCTGCTGTTCGAGCTTTGACGCTTGAACATATTGAAAGCCAACAAACAAACACATAAAAATGGATAACAAAATCGCAGATGGCTTCCAGTTAAACAGGCTTGGTGCTCGTTTAGGAATAGGCTTGTAAGGACCTATAAGCAGGTTGCTTTGCTTAAGGCTATCGGAGTTCAGGTTGTCGCATAGATAAACAAATTCTGTTGATTCTATGTGCTGTAAATCCAGCTCTGTTTCAATATCGACCAAATGGCTGGTAATTTGGGTTTTTAACCAATTTTCAAAATTATCACTTTTGAATTCCTGAGTAACCAGTACTTTTAATGCATGGGGTGCAGGGGTCGGGTCGCCATCCTTATCTTGTTTTTGATCTAGGTCTGGAAATAACGCATTAAGTAAAATCGGAAGTGCATCCAGCTCTATAGACAATGCTTGGTATTTCGAGGTACGAGTGATCAACTGATGGCCATCGGTTAAAAACGTCCATTCGCCATCATTGGCAGGCAAACACAGCATATCCGGAATAATTGCCGTAAGAGGAAGTCCTGCTCTATCAAACTCGTTAACCAATGTTTCAACAACGGATTTTCGAATAGATAAAACACCGACATTTCCATCGCTATCACGATCACCAGGGGTGAAATGTAGCCCTTCTACGTCCTCTCCTATATTGTCTTCCAGCATAAAGGGTAACGCTTGCGCGATATGCTTTGTTTGCTTTGATGGAATATTAACCGTTGTCGAGAAGACATGAGAACCTTGAAGAATAAGCACCACATCAAGCCCAAACAAGCCGCCTCGATCATCAAGTAAGGAATCAAGGGCCTCATCGATAGAACCTGTGGTCGCCTCAGTATTAACTACACCATCAGGTGCTAATAACCACTGCACTTGTGCTTCTGATACCACATCGTCGGAAGTGGCTGTTTCAAACGTATCTTGATCATCACCAGCCAGACCTTCGTCATCAACATTTTCAACGTTGGTAAGGTGCTGCCCGTCTAGTAGTGACTGAAGCGCTTCATCTTTAAGTTGTAAATATAGTGTATCTTTCACGATGGCTTTTATCTTTTGTTTGTGTTTTCAGTAGTATATGCCAGCTTGTGTATTTAAACACCGCTAAATGGGTCTAAATGCTTACGGAGTATAACTTTTACTTTGACTAGCTTTGGCTTTTAGGAGGAAAAAATTTGTTTCGAGACCAAAGTCAGTAAGGTCAGGGACTGGCAAACAGCCGTTAATCTGAGGGCCTTTTGCAGGATCGGGGAAATCAACCAGGTCAGCTGCTTTTTCGTATCCGCCCGATGATTGTATCGGTGCGATTCTATTCACATCCAAACAATACGCTTTTAACGTTTCATCTGTCGCTGTATTAACATTCAATTTCGCCCCCGGTGGCAATAAAGCAACATGTGGAGCTAATATATCAAGATCCTCTCTGGTAATTCCAGCAATAAGCATAAGCTCACTTAGGTCTACTAATATTCGATCAGCAGCCGTATAGGCTGGGTCTAGAAGCAAATACTCCTGATCTTCATGCCCATCAATCCCTGGATTATGATCGTCATCGAGCCAATCAACAACTCTACTGGCAATAGAAGTTGGAGTTAAACTGCTTGAACTATTACTGGGGATGTGCAGGTTTCCAAGTAGATTTTGAAACTGATCTATCGCAGTCCCTCCCAGCTGTAAACGATTTATGTTAAACCGTCCCTGCAAATCAGCAATCTCCCCCTCTATTATTCCTTGCCCTAAAGCAGTTTGAACTGGCGTAGTCCATTGCTCTTCCAGGTTATCTGTGGGTTCTGTTTTTTTTAAATCCGCTAAAAAATCTTCAGTAAGTACGTATTGTGCTAACGCCTCAGCACTTTTTACGTTTTCCTCAGATTGACTCAACGCTAACAAGGTTCCTGTTCGCGTAATATCAATTCGCTGACGATACGTCATCTCGACAGCCAAGTACGTAGCCACCGCTATTAGCATAAGAACGGTTATTATAACTGTTCCGCTTTGCCGGGCTCTAGGTTTAGGATAAGGCATCATGAGCACCGAATATCATTTAGCGCGGAGCCATAACCTGATAAAACCGAATACTTCCTAGATATCTCTCCATAATCTGACGTCTTAATTTTCATCTCAACAACATCAGGTAATCGAATATCGTTTTCTTCAATAAAACCACAGGGGATAATTTCTGGCCAGCTAACAATAGATAATGGTGGCCATTGAGCGGAATCTTTAAGGCTACCGGAATCCTCAAAGTAAAAGATAAAAGATAATTCCTCAACGTCAGTTAACAAAACCAATCCCCTGCTTAAACTATCTGGTGCTCGATCCAAAACATACCAGTAGTTTCGTTTAAGAACGCCCTCCTCTAATATATAGCTAACTCTTTGTAACTCGCTTCTTTTTCTCGCGAGAAAAGGAGGGCTATTCCAACCACTGCGAGTGAACTCTATCGCGTCACCGCTTGACGTTAGGGCATCCAGTGGATTTTTTGTGTCAAACTCATCCGTTACAGGTCGAGGTATAATAAAGCTAAGATCTTTATGCATGAATGAAAATGCACGCTGCAATTCAGCTAACCTCTTGGAGTCTCTGTCCGTGATTTCCTTAACCTTGCTAAAATTATTAAACACCAAATACATTCCGCCCGCCATAATAGAAAAAATGGCCATCGAAACTAAGAGTTCAATGAGGGTAAACCCATTTGTTTTATAGAGGTGTGTAGCTCTCGTGTGATTCATATTATTTTTTCGCCACAAAAACAGTCTCTAAGATTGCCAACGCACCCTGTTCTTCGTCATCATTATCCTTTTTGATTTCAATATAAACTTTGACCAACGCCCCCTGAAGCGTTTTCTCGCCGGACGTCTCAACAAGCCAATCCCTTTCTGCAAATTTCACTTTATCAACGCGTTTGGTCGTTGAAGGAACGGATTTGTTCAGGTTATACGCCGCTTTTAATTCAACTAGTTTATTCTGTGCCACCCAAGTCGCCATGGTTTTATCTTTTAGTCGTGCGGCATTATTAATATTGGATTGGAAAGACCCCGTTAGTGCGGTCACAGAAATCGCAAATATCGCCAGAGCAACCATTACTTCAATGAGTGTAAAGCCCTTGTGTAAATGGCTGCAATGCCAAGAAAAAAAATTAACGCTCATCATCGTCACCAAAGTCTATCTTAACTCGTCCTAAGTCATCCCCTTTTACAACCAACATAACTGAGCTGTCATATTCTAAAAAGAACTCAGCAACGAACGGGGTCATTTCACCGCTAGATAGTATATAAACTGATGGTTCATACGTTGTATCTTCTTCGATCTTTGGGCCAATATCATCAAGGTTTAAATTTGTTCTTGTAAGCTCGGTTTCACCATTAGTCGTTTCGTTCGTACCAATTTTAACAAATTCACTTTCTTCTAATTCTAATAAGAGTCGAACCCCCTCTGGGAGCTCATAACTACGCAAGGTGTTGTCGTTTTCGACTAAAACCCACTTAGGCTTTGGTGGAGCAGGAGGCGCTGTTGAAGATGGTGTAGTGGTAGTAGATGTGGCTGTAGGTGTAAGGGTTTCATCAACTTCTTCCCTCCACCAACGAACAAATTGATAGCCATCTTCCGTGGCAACAATTCCCAATTCCTGTTGTTGAAATGAAGCCTCATCAACCGCTTGAGAAACTACCGCAACAAACCGTTGCGCTTCTTTCTTTAAATTTCTTGCTGGGTCATTCGATGTGACATTCAACGCGGTTAATGCCGTCATAATGCCAATAATAATGATCACCACCATTATTTCGATTAACGTGAACCCCTTTGAATTGAGGTTCACTGCCAATGATGGTGATCTCATGGCTATAGATCGGCCATTGTTATATCTTGGCTAGCGCCTTCTCCACCTTCATTTCCATCAGCCCCGAGTGAATACAACTCAAACGGTTCACCGTTAGTACCAGGACTAATATAACCATATGGGCGTCTCCATGGATCTAAAGGTTCTTTCTTTATATAGCCATGGGATGGCCAACCTCTAGCGTTTTCCGGTTTGTTCACCAATGCATCCAACCCCATATCAGTCGTCGGGTAGGTGTAATTATCCAGTTTAAACAGATCAAGGGCTTGAGAAATCGTTGAAAGGTCCGTCCGAGCTGCCTGAACGCGAGATTTGTCAACATTATCAAATACGTTTACAGCAACCAGGCCAGCTAACACGCCTAAGATGACCACTACGACCATGATTTCGATTAATGTAAAACCAGCACTTCGCTTGGGTGCCGCGGTGTAGTTAACTCTTTTCATTGTTGCCTTTTCCTTTTTACTTATCCAATAGAACTATTCATATTAATTACTGGGAGCATTATGGACAATACAATCACCATTACCACCCCTCCCATCACTACCAACATCAGTGGTTCAAACAAACTGACTATTGTACTAACAAGATCTTCTAATTCTCTTTCTTGGTTATCTGCAGCACGACCAAGCATACTATCTAACTCACCACTGCTTTCACCACTGGCGACCATTTGCATCATCATTGGCGGAAAATAGCCACTTTGATCTAGTGATTTGAACAGTGTCGCTCCTTCTTTCAGCTTTTCTGCTCCTTCTATGACAGCCTCCCGGATACATAAGTTTCCTGAAACCTGACCAGAAATGCGTAATGCATCAACAAGAGGCACTCCACTTTTAGAAAGTATGCTTAATGTACTGATAACCCTCGCAGCATTGAAGCCACGATTGATTTTTCCAATAAGAGGAACTTTCAGAATCTTTGAATGAACCTTATATTTAAACTGTTCATTCTGTAAGGCTTTTTGAAAGCCTGCAATTGCCGCCGCTATAAGAAGTCCAATGGCCCACCACCAACTTTGAAGAAACTCACTTGACGATATCATTGCCTGTGTTAGCGCTGGCAATTCCTGGTCTGAACCTTCAAATATACCAACGATTTTTGGCACAACAAAGGTCAGCATACCAACCACAATTAACACACTAAAGATCACAAGTACAACCGGGTAAATCATTGCTCCCTGTATCTTTTTACGGGTTTGATAACGACTTTCTGTATAATCGGCTAACTGCTCTAATACAAGATCCAAATGACCTGAATGTTCTCCTGCAGCTACCGTTGCTCGGTATAAGTCGGGGAACGCTTTCGGGTACTCTGTTAGGGCTTGTGCTAATGAGTGGCCCTCTACAACCTTGGACCGAATTGCGAGCATCATACTAACAACTTTGGGTTTTTCACTTTGTTTAGAAACGGCCTTTAACGTTTCTTCTAAAGGAATACCCGCCTGCAACAACGTTGCCCATTGACGTGTAAGTAACGCAAGGTCAGAAGCACTAATCGTGCCTTTGTTCGATGTTTTAGTCCCTTTTGTTTGCGTTTTCTGAACCGTTGGCTCAACCGTGAGCGGTACAAACCCTTTTTCCTTTAATTGCTGACGCACCTGTCGAGGACTATCGCCTTCAAGCACACCTTTTTTTTGTTTGCCGCTAGTATCGAGGGCTGTGTAATCAAATGCTGCCAAGCCTTATTCCTCCCTGGTGACCCGTAATACCTCTTCGATGGTAGTGATACCCGCCAGTACGTTTCTTGCGCCATCCTCTCGAATGCTTCCTCCAGAATTTCTTGCATGCTTTGCAAGCTCCTGTTCACTGGCGCCGTTATGTACCATTGTTCTCAGCTCTTCATCAAAAACGATTAATTCGTAAATACCTGTTCGGCCGCTATAACCGAGGTGATTACATTCCTCACAACCATTAGCATGATAAAGTGTCGGGGCGCTTGATACTTCAATCCCTAACACCTCACACTCACTTTCTCCAGGTGTGTAGCTGGTCTTACAGTTATCGCACAATACTCGAACAAGTCGTTGTGCTAACAACCCTAGTAGGCTTGAGGACAAAAGAAATGGCTCGATACCCATATCATGAAGACGGGTAACAGAACCAACCGCACTGTTGGTATGTAGTGTTGATAATACCAAATGCCCTGTTAAGCTCGATTGGACAGCAATCTCTGCGGTTTCAATATCTCGGATTTCACCAATCATTACCACATCAGGATCTTGCCGAAGAATTGCCCTCAACCCTTTTGAAAATGTCATATCAACTTTGGTGTTTACCTGAGTTTGACCAATTCCTTCTAACTGATATTCAATGGGGTCTTCAACGGTAAGAATATTACGTGATTTATCATTTAGCTGTGACAACGCTGCATATAGGGTGGTTGTTTTACCAGAACCCGTAGGCCCCGTAACCAGGATAATCCCATGAGGTTTTTCGATGATCCCTGTCATGCGAGACAAATCGTTATCAGCCATCCCCAAATGAGTGAGATTCAATCGCCCCGCTTGCTTGTCAAGCAAACGAAGTACAACACGCTCACCGGCACTACTTGGCATAGTAGACACACGTACATCAATTTCTCGACCAGCGACCCTTAGAGAGATACGGCCATCTTGAGGCAATCGTTTTTCTGCAATATCAAGTCTTGCCATAACCTTTATTCTAGAAACAAGCAATGGTGCTAGCGCTCGCTTAGGTTGAACAATCTCACGAAGCACGCCATCAACGCGAAACCTGACGACCAAGCGCTTCTCGAACGTTTCGATATGGATATCAGATGCATTTAATTTAACAGCTTCGGTTAACAATGCATTGATTAAGCGGATTATAGGCGCATCATCTTCCTGCTCCATTAAATCTTCGGTTTCTGGTACAGATTCAGCCAAGCTAGCTAGATCAAGCTCATCACCTAGCCCCTCAACCATCTGCATGGCTTCACTTGAGTCACTCTCATAGGCAAGGGTTAAACGTCTATCAAATTCTGTATCATTTACTTCGGTAAAGCGTATTGGTACACCAAGGAATCGGCGAACTTCTGCTACAACTCCCACTGACACCCCATGTTTATAGCTGACTTTTGCATCTATATCGCTGATGCCTTCAACGACAACACCATTGCGTTTTGCAAAGGTGAAAGGTAGTCGCCTGCTAATGGTTAATGCGTCTTCAGCCGTTTGTTGTTCTTCTTGCTGCTCTAGTTGCTCTTGTTTCATCCGGGGCTCTAACTCTTACCGTAATTTATAACTAAGACTAACCTGTAATAACAAATATGACCAACATAACACCAAGATTCTCCATTAAATGGCTAATATTGCTCATAATTTTTGATTTCAACGAGTTTTTATTTTTGTTAATTGCAAATATGATCGAAAAACACCTAAACGTGAGTATTATCCCGTGATTCTCTACAAGAAATCGCTATAATTTCGGCAGGTGAGAACAACCAAGCCACTCAATACTCAATAAATCGATATATCGACGGAAACAAAGACAATGACAGGAACAATACTCGTCACAGGCGGTGCCGGATACATAGGCAGTCACGTTGTGCGCCAACTAGGCGAACGGAACGAAAACATTATCGTTTTAGATGACTTGTCAACCGGCTTTAAAGAATCGGTGCTTTATGGCGAGCTTGTTGTAGGTGATACCGGCGATGAAGCCCTTGTCAGTCAGCTAATAGAAAAACACAATATTGAAACCGTCATTCATTTTGCCGCCCACACCATTGTCCCCGAGTCTGTTGAAAACCCCCTAAAGTATTACAAAAACAACACCGCTAACACTCGATCGTTACTTGAATGCTGCCAAAATGGCGGCGTTAAACATTTTATATTTTCTTCTACTGCTGCTGTTTACGGTGAGCCCAAGGATTCTAGCGTATCCGAATCAGCACCAACCCAACCCATCAATCCTTACGGCATGTCAAAGCTAATGAGCGAGCACATGATTAAGGATCTAAGCAAGGCATCGGACTTAACACACGTCATTCTTCGTTACTTTAACGTGGCGGGTTGCGACCCCAAAGGGCGGCTTGGCCAGCGTACTGAAAAAGCAACATTACTAACAAAAGTGGCTGTTGAAGCCGCTGTGGGTAAGCGCGACAAGGTGTATATATTTGGTACTGACTTTGACACACCTGACGGCACCGGAATTCGTGATTATATTCATGTAGAAGATCTTGCAAGTGCTCACGTTAAAGCGCTCGACTATCTTACAGCAGGTGAAGAATCGACCACCGTCAATGCTGGATATGGACATGGATATAGTGTTCGCGAAGTACTAGATATGGTAATGAAACTAAATGAGTCACCATTCACCGTCGAGGAAGTTGACCGTCGCGCGGGAGACCCCCCTGCCCTTACCGCAATTGCGAACAAAATAAAAGAGCGCCTTGGTTGGGAGCCAGAGCATGACAGCTTAGAAGCCATCGTGTCGTCTGCGTTAGCTTGGGAAAAGCATTTACTTAACGAAACACACAAGAAAGATTAGTCGTTGTGACAAAAAAGGAACCTTCAGGGGCGGGACATCCAGAGTCTAGTTTTTCGGAAAGCAGATTCTTAGAGAATAAGTTCCCAGACACGCTATTTCCAGATGACGTATCTATCGTTGTCGCAAAACAGTGGATGGGAGAAACCCCCGTACTTCTTGATGAAGAGATTCACGTTGTAAAGGCTGTTGAAAAACGTAAGCGCGAATTCCGGGCCGGACGACACTGTGCTCACGCTGCTATCAACACATTACTGAACAACAACGTTAATGATCACAAGCCGATTACGGTTGCCTCGTCCCGACAGGCCTGCTGGCCCACAGGTGTTGTTGGCAGCATCTCGCACTCTGGCACGCACTGTTCTGCCATTGCTGCCAGCACAAGTAAATATCTTTCATTAGGTCATGATGTAGAAAAGGCAAAAGAGCTCGAGAGCAATGTGCACAAAATGATTTGCACAAAAAAAGAGCTTTCATTTATTGCTATACACAAAGCGTCCAACTTACCGCTTACTACCATTATCTTTAGCGCCAAAGAAAGCATCCACAAAACCTATTCACCCATTAATGGGCATATGCTGGATTTTTTGGATGCAGAAATAGAGCTTGATCTTGAAAACCAGTGCTTTAAAGCAACAATAATCAACCCCGAACCAAACCCCAAAGTATCAATACCCTTTCTAGCTGGTGCATTTGCCATTAGTGATGGTTACATTTATACGGGCATATATCTAATTGACCCCACTTATATAGAACCTACGTTATGAAAGCAGAGTTCACTTCATTTTTTAACAATACACATATCCAAAAAAAGCTTAATGAACTCGAAAGGCGTGCAAAAGCAACGTCGCTAAGTGCTCGATTTGCCGCTGATAAGGATCGCTTCGATAATTTCAGCATTGACTTGGATGGTTTGCTTTTTGATTTTTCAAAAAACCATATTGACGACGACACCCTATCTACCCTCATAGCAGGAGCATCAGATGCGGGCTTAACATCGTTGATCAATGATATGTTTAAAGGCAAGAAAATCAACAACACTGAAGGTCGTGCAGTCTTACATACAGCACTTCGATCACCTCCATGCGATAGACCACCTCACCTGAGCGCCACTATTTCGAGCGCACAGGAAAACATGAACACTTTCAGCGACGCCATTCGAAACAAAACTTGGCTCGGAGCAACAGGAAAACCATTAACACAAATTATAAATATCGGCATAGGTGGCTCTGACCTCGGGCCAGCTATGGCTGTAGATGCATTGTCTCACTACACCAATAAAGATTTTGAGTTTCATTTTGTCTCCAATATAGATCCAACTCACATTGTAGAGGCGTTAGCAAAGTGCACACCTGAAACAACACTATTGATCGTATCATCCAAATCCTTTTCAACACTAGAAACGCTTAGCAACGCTAAAGCCGCAAAGGATTGGTTGATTAGCACATTGGGTTCAGATGCAGATATTGGAAAACACTTTATTGGCATCTCTTCAAACGTTGGCGCTGTAACTGAATTTGGCATTCCCGAAGAGAATATCTTGCCTATGTGGGACTGGGTTGGAGGACGTTATTCACTCTGGTCTGCCATTGGCTTGTCACTCGAAATCGCGATTGGCAAACAAGGATTTTCGGATTTTTTACGCGGCGGTCATTGTATTGACAAACATTTCAGAGAATCACCATTTGAAAACAACATCCCTGTTCTTATGGCTGTAATCAGTTTATGGAACAGTAACTATATGGATGCGGATTCAAATGCTGTTGTGTGTTACGAGCAATACCTTCACCGATTTGTATCCTACCTACAACAAATGGATATGGAAAGTAACGGTAAAAGCGTCCAAAAAAACGGGGAACCCTGCCTTTGGAAGACAGCCATACCGCTATGGGGAGGAACTGGAAGCGACACACAGCATTCCTACCACCAACTATTTCACCAGGGCTCTCGCATGGTGCCTCTAGACTTTATCGTCGGAGCTAACAGTTTAAACCCTATTGGCGATCAGCAGGCATTTCTTTTTGCAAACTGTCTGGCTCAAAGCAAAGCACTTATGACAGGGCAGGATAAAAGCTCAATAAAACAGGACTTGCTTAATAAAGGATTAAGCGAAGATGAAGCAGAGCAGCTTTCCTCTCACAAAGAGATACCAGGCAACCGACCAAGTAACATGTTTGTATACGATAAACTTACCCCCTTTGTACTAGGGCAGCTCGTTGCGTTATACGAGCACAAAGTGTTCGTATTAAGCGTTCTTTGGAACATTAATGCATTTGATCAATGGGGTGTCGAGCTCGGGAAACAACTCAGCGGCTCAATTAAGTCCGCCTTATTAAGTAATGATACCGACTTGAATACGGATGCATCAACACTTGGACTTATTGCTCGCTATAAGAAAGAAACAAACAAACAAAATTAAACGAAACAGATAACTTTTATAAATAGACATGGCGCTCAACACCTATATGCTGAGCGCCTTTTTATTTAGAATAAAACTATTTCTTATAATAATTCTCATAACTATAATTAGTTGCATCGATATAACCATCAACACTACCGCAATCAAAGCGCTTGCCTCTAAATTTAAATGCCATCACGCATCCATTTTTCGCCTGCTCCATCAACGCGTCTGTAATCTGTATCTCTCCATTGGCACCAGGTGGCGTTTTTTCGAGAATATCAAAAATATCTGGGGTTAATATATAACGCCCAATCACCGCCAAGTTTGAAGGTGCGTCTTCTGGCTTAGGTTTTTCAACCATATTGGTGACGCGAAACAAACCATCTTTTATGTTAATGCCTTCAACAATACCGTATTTGTATGTTTCTTCCATAGGCACTTCTTCAATAGCAACAATGCTGCAACGGAACTGCTTATAAAGGTTTACCATTTGACCCATCACGCCTTCATCGTCGTCAAAACAAAGGTCGTCGGCCAAAATCACCCCAAAAGGTTCATCGCCAATCATAGTTTTACCTGTGAGGATGGCGTGCCCCAAGCCTTTCATCTCTGATTGTCGTGTATACGTAAAAGTACACTTATCAATTACTTCACGGATTGATTCTAAATATACTTCCTTACCCGTGCCCTCAATTTGATGCTCAAGCTCGTAATTGATATCAAAATGATCTGCAATCGCACGTTTCCCACGCCCTGTCACAAAACCAATATCAGAAAGCCCAGCTTTTAGCGCTTCCTCGACACCGTACTGTACAAGAGGCTTGTTAACTATTGGCAACATCTCTTTGGGTTGAGACTTTGTGGCAGGTAAAAATCGAGTTCCATACCCTGCAACGGGGAACAAACACTTTTTAATCATTCTTTAATACTTCCTTTTAAATTTATTGTTAGCTACATGAAGCTAGTAGCCTTAATCTGCTTTAGGATGCTCTGCTATTTCAATCAACACGCCGTCCGTACATTTAGGGTGGATAAACGCAACTTTAGTATTATGGGCACCAGGCTTTGGGGCATCGGATAAGAAAATATAACCCTTCTCTGTCAGCCTAGTCATATCAGCCTGTACATCGTCACTCTTAAAACAAATATGGTGTAGGCCACCACCTTTTTTATCTAAATACGTTTGAACGGGTCCTTCTCCGTTTAAAGGGTGCACTAATTCGATTTGCGTACCAGAAATCGGAAAAAATGCTGTTTGTGTTTTTGCCGACTCAACTGCTTCAGAACCGGTAAAATCAAGCCCAAAGTCCTCTGCAAAACGCTTTATAGACTTTTCTAGATCCGGTACTGCAATAGCTACGTGGTCTAAACCAATAATCATAATGACACCCTAATAGCGAATAATATAAAGGCTGCATTCTAGTCGCTTTTGACATCGATAGAAAGCGCAGTAATACCACTCTTTTTTCGTCTTCTTTTCCAACGTAATAGTAGTCCGAATCAACCAGATACGTAGACTATGTTACAACTTGACTGCAAATTCACGTGCGTTAATCAGGCAAATTCGTTAATCTTAGCCGCATTTATGAATAGCCTGCAATACGCAGGACTAAAAGCTTTATTGAATCGAGGTACCGACATGACTGACTCTTCCAACAAACCTAGCTTGGCGGAATGGCATAACTTGGCAACAAAAGAACGAAAAGGCCGAGACCCTGCAGACCTAGTCACCTCGACGCCAGAAGGTATCGATATTAAGCCCCTCTATACTGCAGAAGATACTGCAAATTTAGAAAATGCTGATACCATGCCGGGATTTGCTCCTTACGTTCGTGGCCCTAAGGCTACAATGTATGCAGGGCGACCATGGACGATACGACAGTATGCAGGGTTCTCAACAGCAGAAGAATCTAACGCTTTTTACAAAAAGAACCTAGCGGCCGGTCAACAGGGGGCATCGGTAGCATTCGACCTTGCAACCCACCGGGGTTATGACTCTGATCATGAGCGTGTCACCGGCGATGTCGGTAAAGCAGGTGTTGCCATTGACTCTGTTGAAGACATGAAGGTGCTTTTTTCCGATATACCTCTCGATAAAGTATCCGTTTCAATGACAATGAACGGTGCAGTCCTCCCCGTTCTTGCAAGTTACATTGTTGCAGCAGAGGAGCAAGGCGTACCGCAAGAGAAACTTTCAGGTACCATTCAAAATGACATTCTAAAAGAGTTTATGGTACGTAATACGTATATATACCCTCCAAAAGAATCCATGGGAATAATTGCAGATATCATTTCTTATACTTCTCAGCATATGCCTAAATATAACTCTATATCTATTTCCGGTTATCATATTCAAGAAGCAGGAGCAGATGCAGCACTTGAATTAGCGTACACCCTTGCGGACGGGAAAGAGTATATAGAATCAGCACTATCCTCGGGGCTTAAAATTGATGCCTTTGCACCCCGCCTTTCCTTTTTCTTTGGGATTGGAATGAATTTCTACATGGAGATCGCCAAATTACGAGCCGCTCGGTTGCTTTGGGATAAAATAGTCTGCAAATACAACCCAAAAGACGATCGCTCAAAAATGCTAAGAACACATTGCCAAACATCTGGTTGGTCCTTAACAGAGCAAGATCCTTATAATAACGTCGTACGTACCACCATAGAAGCAATGGCAGCGGTATTTGGAGGAACACAATCACTTCATACCAACGCCTTTGATGAAGCTATCGCACTTCCAACCGAGTTTTCAGCTCGAATTGCCAGAAACACTCAAATCATTATTCAGGAAGAAACCGGGATCACGAATGTAGTAGACCCATGGGGCGGTTCCTACATGATGGAATCACTCACTCAAGACATTGCGGATAAAGCCTGGGGGATTATCGAAAACATTGAGCAGCTTGGTGGCATGGCGAAAGCAATTGAAACCGGCGAACCAAAACTTAAAATCGAAGAATCTGCAGCCAAGAAACAAGCCCGCATTGACCGTGGTGAAGACGTTATTGTTGGTGTTAATAAATATCAATTGGCAGAAGAAGACGACATTGACGTACTAGAGATTGACAACTCAGCTGTTCGGTTATCTCAAATAGCTCGCCTTGACAAAATGAAGGCATCTAGAGACAGCGCAGCGGTTGAAAAAGCTCTCGCAGACCTAGAGAATTACGCTCGCACTGGTGAAGGCAACAGTCTAGATTTGGCTGTTAAAGCGGCAAGAGCAAGAGCAAGTGTTGGCGAGATAAGCTATGCACTTGAAAAGGTATGGGGGCGTTTTAACGCCAGTTCCAAAACGGTTTCAGGGGTATATGGCAGCTCATATGTAAACGATAGCGACTGGAACGAGATTTCATCTGATATCGTTGAATTCGAAAAAACCTATGGGCGTCGCCCTCGTATGCTTGTCGCTAAAATGGGCCAAGACGGCCACGACAGGGGAGCAAAAGTGATTGCCACAGCCTTCGCGGATGTTGGTTTTGATATTGATTTGTCACCACTTTTCTCAACACCAAAAGAAGTAGCCAAACAAGCCATTGAAAACGATGTACATGTAATAGGCGTATCTTCACAAGCAGCTGGCCACAAAACGCTGATTCCTGACTTGATTGCTGAACTAAAAGAGCAAGATGCTACAGACATCATTGTTGTTGCTGGCGGTGTGATTCCTAGACAAGATTACGACTTCCTTTACGAGGCAGGTGTCAAAGGCATTTTCGGCCCAGGAACTAAGATACCACCTGCTGCAAGAGATGTTCTTGTTGAAATCAATAAGGCTCAAAAATAGCCCAATTATGAGTACTATTGATACTGAAAAGCTTTTGCAAGGAAACCGGCGAGCTCTTGCAAAAGCGATCACCTTAACCGAAAGCAGTCTCGAGGTACACAGAGAGCAGGCCCAGGGCATACTCGATGCCATCCTTCACAAAACAGGCAACAGTATACGCATTGGTATAACAGGAGTTCCTGGGGTAGGTAAATCTACGTTTATAGAAGCTTTCGGCCTTCACCTAATATCCTTAGGAAAAAAGGTAGCCGTACTCGCTGTAGACCCTAGCTCCCCGATCACTGGGGGCAGCATCCTGGGCGACAAAACAAGGATGGAGCTTTTATCACAGCAGAATGACGCATTCATACGCCCCTCCCCAACCTCAGGATCCCTTGGTGGCGTGGCGCAAAAAACCCGTGAAGCCATGTTGCTATGTGAAGCGGCTGGATATGACGTTATTATTGTTGAGACCGTTGGCGTTGGCCAATCAGAGTACCAAGTATCTGGCATGGTTGATTTTTTCTTGATACTTATGCTTCCAAATGCTGGTGACGAGCTTCAAGGCATAAAAAAAGGGATATTGGAACTTGCGGACTCAATCATCGTCAACAAGGCCGATGGGGAAAGCCAAATGCTTGCAAAACAGGCAAAAGCCCATTACGAAAATGCTCTGCACCTAGTGAAATCACATGAGAAATGGCAACCGTCAGTACTTACTTGTTCAGCCTTAGAAAAAAAGAACATTGATAGTATTTGGCAACTCATTGCTAGTTATTTTGAAGACAACGACCTTCAAATATTTCGAGATAACAAACGTAAATCCCAAAACATTGAATGGACGCAGTCACTCATACATGAGTTGCTAGACCTTAGGCTAAGTAAGGATCCAACCTGTGAAACCCTGAAAGGTGAGCTGTTTCAGCGAGTTAGCATGGGAGAAACCACCCCGTTAAATGCCGCCACCGCGCTTATTGAGACATTATTTCGGCCGAAATAACGTCTCAATAAGCCATATAGTATAGAATCTATACTATATGGCTTATTTTTTATTGGCTAAATATCGTAAGTATGAAAAAATAGCTTTATCTGTATCCGTTTTATTTGAGATTACGAGAACGTTATGAGTATTGACCCTCGCAAACAGTCACAACCAACAACCGGCTCCATAGGAGCAAGTCAAGTGACTCGAGCGCTCCCTCCTATTGTCAAACAGGTTCGAGATAACAGCCTAAGCATTCTTATCAACCAACTTACAGAGTTTTTTGTTTCTTGCGATGACCTGTTTTTTGAGCTAGCCGGAAAGGCTGGTACAAATAAAGAACAAAACGATTTCTTTGATACCATGAGAGAAATCAGACTCAGCAAAAAACAATGCATAGCTCAGTTCAAGCAGCATTTTGAACTATTGTTTTCCACATTGCCCAGCGCGACTCAAACTCCTGTCTTTTCACACCAAGAAGCCTCAACACAGTCAGCATTCGAGGGGCTTGGTTTAGTTGGCAACGATGAGATGGAAAAAAGCGTTGCGCTTTCAAGCACTATTAGTAAAGCACGTAATGATTGCCAAGAAAGCCTATATCATCTGGTTTTACGTCTAGATTTTCTGATGTCAAATATAGACATCAACGAATCAAACAACCCCCTAGACCCTGCCCAGATTTGCGAGGCATTCAGTAAATCAACGGACTTTATTGACCTCACCTTGCAAAATCGCATTATATTTTTTAAGCAATTTGATCGTATTGTTGCTCGCAAACTCAACAAAATAGTCAACCTCGCAAATGAATTTCTTATAAATGCGGGTATTCTACCTCAGATAAAGCCTAACGCTCGCGTTCAACAAGCTACACCTCAAGACAAAAAAAACGTAGCGGCACAGCCAAGCAATCCAAAAGAAACATCGCATTCAAACCAAGTTGGTCACGCAAACAACCAGTTAATGGAATCTCAAATATCTGCTGCCGCAGCAAGAGCGACGCCTGGTTTTAGCGAACTTTCTCAGCTTCTATCCTCCTTCCAATCGACTGAGAACCCAAGCCCAGGGCTACTCTCTCGTTTCCAGTTTAATGGGCCGCCAATTGAACAAGATCAACTTATTCAAGGCCTAACGTATGCGCAAGTGCAAAGGCCGTACGATTCGGACTCTGGTAGAAACTATATAAGAGATATAGTTCAAACCATTCTACGACCTTCTAGTCCTGACAAAGAGGGGAAATCGTTAGAAGAGCCCGATGAGAATGTTATTAATTTAGTTGCGATGTTTTTCGATTTTGTTTTAGATGACCAAAACCTGCCCGTTACAGTACAGGCGCTTATTGGGCGCCTTCAAATCCCCATTCTTAAAGTTGCATTAAAAGATAAAACGTTTTTTGAAGACACTAATCACCCCGCACGGCTGCTCATTAACAAACTGGCTGAATCCAGTGTTGGACTAGACAGCCAAGACAAAGAAAAACAAGACACCCTACTCTCTCTAATCCAGCTCATTGTCCAAGAAATTCACGACAAATATGACGGCAGTTTGGGCATATTTAAAGAACAGCTCACACTACTTGAATCTCAGCTTGCAACTGAGCAGCGTAGAGCAAAAGTCATAGAAAGGCGGACAAGCGAGGCGGCTTTAGGGCAGGCAAAAACCGAAAAAGCACGAAGTGTTGTTCGTGAAACAATCAGCGAGCGCATCAAGGATGCGCCTTTGCCCCCTAGCGTCTCAGAACTTCTTGTTAAACATTGGCACAAATTCCTATTGAGCAACCATTTACGCCACGGCATCCAGTCGCCCGAATGGTTGGATTCCGTACAAGTTATCGACGATATTATATGGGTAATCCAGCCGCACACGGATAGCAAGTCTCAACAAAGGGCGATGAAGCTAGTCCCGCACCTGACAAATAGAATTCAAAGCGGCATAAAAAAAGCCAATGCTCAAAACGAGGAGTGGAATGCGTTGCTGCCAACACTCCTCAAAGACCTTGAGCTATCTTGTGGCGGTCGGTCGCAAGAAATACTGCAAAAACAGCTGAATGAATCACAAAAAGAGGCTCTAGGAATATCCAAGACCAAACCTGACAAATCCTGGCAGAACATGACAGCTCTCGAAAGGCAGCAAGCAAAACAAAATGCACTGCAGTTTGAGTCGCTACAAAAAGCAGAAAGCTTACCCATTGGCACCTGGGTCATATTAAAAGAACCAAATACAAAAAGCGTTCGGTGTAAACTAAGTGCAAAACTAACCGAAACTGATTCCTACGTCTTTGTTAATCGGTTTGGCATAAAAACGCTTGAAAGAGATAAAAAAGACGTAGCCATGTCTATTCAAAAAGAGTATCTAACCATTCTAGAGCCCGGTCTATTATTTGAACGAGCAATGAACCGCATCACCTCCACACTGAGAAAACCTGAGGCAATGCCATCATAATCACTGCTACACTCAAGTGGCATGCGGATTACCCTCATTAAAATGGAGTATACAAAACAACGTGTTTTCTCAGCATATTAGCAGCCTAAGCTACAGCGGTGGCGCGATACTATTTAGCGTTCTATTTTTAGTTTCCCTTTATACTCTACGCAAACGCCAAACCCACGTCCTTTTATCTTTCGCTGTACTCGTCAATGCTTTATTCAATTTCTTTGTCAGCTATGCATATGCCAACCCTAAGCACCTACAATACATCCCGTTGCTTGAGATTTTTAAAAACGGCGCCTGGTTTGCTGCGATACTAAGTTCATTAAAGATCGGCTCATCAACTCCCATTCCAAAGCGCTTTTATTGGCTCATTCATGGGCTATGGCTCGCCTTACTTACACTTAATCTATTGCTATTTCCAAAATCACAGTCACTAGACCTGTCAACCAATCCGATATACATCTGGAACGGGCTTCTACTGGCAATTCTCGGCTTGGTATCAGTAGAACAACTGTACAGAAACACAGATCAAGAAAGGCACGTCAAACTTCTGTGCATTTCAGTAGGTTCCATTTTCCTTTATGATCTTTACTTATTCGCCCATGGATTAGTGTTCAAACAGGTTGATTATGATCTTTGGTATGCTCGTGGGGCAATCAGTGGAACAAGTGCGCTTCTATTGACTATCGGGCTGATCACTTTTCTTAACAGCCCAGTGCAACGCACCAGCCTATCGATCTCTCGCCCTATTGTTTTTTACACAACAAGCCTAACAACCGCTGGCTTTTTCTTGTCCTTAATGGCAGCGGGCGGCTATTACATCAAGCTCTACGGAGGCACCTGGGGTATCATTTTACAGGTGGTGCTCATATTCTCTGCGTGCGTCGCCATCGTTGTAATCTTTGTATCTAGAACAATCAGAACGCGGCTCAGCGTAGTTATAGATAAAAACTTTTTCCATCATAAATACGATTACCGCACAGAATGGCTGAGGCTCATTCATTACCTATCGTTACCCTCTGATGAAGGTGATTTCCATAAACGCGCTATAAAAGCCGTTGCATCTACGTTTAAGAGCCCGGGTGGTTGTATTTGGGCTGATAATGACAGTGGCGGGTATTGGCCCGTGGCAACACATAACTTAGAATTGCCCAACATGGATATAACAGAACAAAAAGGCACCGAATTTTGTTGTGCACTAAGAGACCAAGAGTGGGTGTTTTCTCCTGGCGCTGACAGCGACAACCAAACGAGTAATATGAACGAAATGCTCCCTGGGTGGGTGTACGAAATCCCCAACCTTTGGATAATACTCCCTCTGTTAAACGATGATGAGTTAATTGGCTTTATGGGGTTAGCAAACCCTCCCCTCGAAACCCAGCTTACCTGGGAGGATCTAGATTTACTTAAAACGGTTGGTCGCCAGGTGTCTAGCTATATTGCGAGACATGCATCTGCAGAACAACTTGTGGAATCAAAACAATTTGACGCTTATAACAAACTCACCGCATTTGTTATGCATGATTTAAAAAACCTTATCGCACAACAGGCACTGGTTGTCGAAAATGCAGCGAAGCACAAGGAAAATCCAGCGTTTATTGAGGATGCAATTGATACGATCGACAACTCTGTTAAACGCATGAATAATTTACTACAAAAACTTCAACAAAAAGATCAAGCTGTAAGCACTACTGTTGGCAAAATCGACCTGAACAAGATACTTGTCGATGCTTGCAAAAAATGCCACGACCGCCACCCAATCCCCTCCCTTCGATTAGCTGATGCTGCCCCCAAAGTAACTGTCGACAGAGATCACTTTGAAATGGTGATGATACACCTTATAAAAAATGCTCAAGAAGCAACCAGTAAAGACGGTTTCATCGACATTACCCTTTCCCTCACTGAAAGTTCCGCAAAGATCGAGGTTGAAGATAACGGCGAAGGCATGTCGCAGCAATTTATAAAGGAGCGCCTTTTCAAACCTTTTGACACAACAAAGTCTGGTAAAGGTATGGGGATTGGAGTATACCAAACCAGAGAGTTCATAAAGGCTCTTGGAGGGGAGTTTTCCGTCGAGAGCACGCCAGGTGAAGGGTCACTTTTCACCCTTCAAATACCTCTAAAGCAGCCCGCATAACATTAAACATTCTGATACCGAAACTACCCAATGAATCAAACCCAAAAAAAACCGAAACTTTTAATCGTTGAAGATGATCCAGGCCTTCAAAGCCAACTTCGCTGGCATTTCGACCAATACGAAGTAATTATCGCGGGCGACAGAGAAGATGCTATCGCTGCAATCCGTAGAGACGAACCGCCCGTCGTCATACAAGATTTAGGCCTCCCCCCTGATGAAGAAGGTGTAGAAGAAGGTTTTAAAACAATTCAAGACACTCTTAATCTGGCTCCCAACACCAAAATAATTGTAGTTACAGGCTACCACGACTACAACAATGCCCTACGAGCGGTAGCACTTGGTGCCTACGACTTTTATCAAAAGCCCGTAAACACAGATACCTTAGACTTAATAGTACAACGCGCCCACCAAATGGCGGCACTCGAAGAGGAGAACCGGCGTTTACAAGCCACCGCTCAATCGCCTTTAAGTGGAATTATTGCATCCGACACAAAAATGCTAGCAGTTTGCCGAACGGTAGAAAAAGTCGCCCCTGTCGACGTTACCTGCCTTGTGCTCGGTGAGTCCGGAACAGGAAAAGAAGTTATTGCTAAAGCGATACACAATCTAAGCCCACGAGCTAACAAACGGTTCGTAGCCATCAACTGTGCTGCAGTGCCAGAAAACCTAATGGAAAGCGAGCTATTTGGTTACGAAAAGGGGGCCTTTACTGGCGCTACCAAAAGGACTCTCGGCAAAGTTGAAGTTGCCAATGGCGGCACCCTTTTCCTAGACGAAATCGGTGACATGCCTCTTTCACTTCAAGCTAAGCTTTTGCGTTTTTTGCAAGAACGCACGATAGAGCGTCTGGGCGGGCGAGATGAGATTGATGTTGATGTAAGAGTGGTATGTGCAACCAACAAAAACCTAATGGAAATGGTTGCAGAAAAAACGTTCCGAGAAGATTTGTATTACAGAATTAGTGAGATTGTTGTAGAGCTACCACCGCTTCGAAAAAGAGAGGGAGACAAAATCCTATTGGCTCGCCATATACTGTCAAAATATTGTGATGCCCAAAATAGAAAAATCAAAGGGTTCTCCGCCGAAGCAGCCAGTGCGATTGAAAGTTACGAATGGCCGGGCAACGTTAGAGAGCTTGAAAACAAAATCAAACGCGCCGTTATTATGGCAGACGAAAAAACTCTTTCGGTAGAAGACTTGGCTCTACCGCACCATGAAGACCTTTCCATCAACCTTCGCCAAGTTCGTCAAGAAGCCGAGAAAACCGCCATTATCAAAGCGATAAACCTTACAGGCGGCCAAATATCGTCTGCGGCTAAATATTTAGGAGTAACCAGGCCCACTCTTTATGATTTAATTAAGAAGTATGAAATAAATATTAGCGACCAGTAGGGACTGAAACAAAAATGAAAACTACAATGGGGGCACCCTTCTATAAAAGTATAAGGATACCCCCGCTAATGACTACCCGCTTACAACTACCTCCTTCCTCGACCTATGCCGTAATAAGCGAAACCTTTCGCCTCAACCATCTCAGGGTCAAATATATTACGACCATCAAATAACACATTGTGAGACAATTTTTCTTCGAGTCGTTTAAAATCCAGAGCTCGAAAGCTATTCCATTCAGTCATAATGACCAAGGCATCAGCATTTACTGTCGCAGCCTCTTTTGTATCAACCAATGAAAGGTCTTCACGATCACCGTAAATGCGAGCCGTCTCTTCCATTGCTTTAGGGTCATATGCCGTAACACTCGCCCCTGCTTCCCACAAAGCTTCCATTAATACGCGACTTGGAGCCTCTCGCATATCATCGGTATTAGGTTTAAACGAAAGCCCCCATAAGGCAATTCGCTTACCAGCAAGCTCGCCATCAAAATGCTTGTGGATTTTGCTGAAAATCACTTCTTTTTGTGCGTTATTAATATCATCAACTGCCTTTAGCATTTGGGCGGTATAACCAAAGTCTCCTGCGGTCCGATGAAGCGCAGTTATATCCTTAGGAAAACAACTACCTCCGTAACCAGCACCCGGGTAGATAAACTGAAACCCGATACGCGGATCTGAGCCGATACCCAATCTAACCTGCTCAATATCTGCACCCACAGCATCTGCAATGTTTGACATTTCATTCATAAAGCTGATTTTTGTCGCCAACATTGAGTTAGCCGCATACTTGGTGAGCTCAGCAGAGATAGTGTCCATTACTAACATACGGTCGTGATTACGGTTAAAGGGAGCGTACAGCTCTCGTAGCAGGACTGTTGCCTTCTCACTTTCAGAGCCAATAACAATTCTATCTGGCTTCATAAAGTCTGACACAGCAGCGCCTTCTTTGAGAAACTCGGGATTGGAAACAACATCGAACGAAACGCTAGAACCTCGCTTACTTAGCGCTTGTTGAATTGCTGATTCAACTTTTTTTGCTGTCCCGACGGGTACTGTAGATTTATCAACAACTACCGTGTACTCATCTATATAAGAACCGACACTGTCTGCTACTGACAGCACATACTTCAAATCTGCTGATCCATCTTCGTCAGGAGGGGTACCTACCGCAATAAAAATACACTCCCCATGTTTGGCAGCTCTCTTTAAATCAGTAGTAAAATCTAGCGTTCCTGCACTAATGCCTTTAAGCACCATATCAGACAACCCAGGCTCATATATCGGAATATCACCTGCTAATAACATTTCTACTTTTCTTGCATCGACGTCTGCACATAACACGTCATGACCCATTTCTGAAAAACAAGCCCCTGTTACCAGTCCAACATAACCAGAACCGTATATAGATACTTTCACTGACCTTATCCCCTATCCTTATAAAAAACACATTAACAATTCAAAAACTTGAGCGTAGTATATTACTGAACGCGCTCAAATTCACTGTAGAATTCATTGAAAAATCACAACTCAAATTGATAATGTTATTAAACGCACATATTGAGCAAGACACAATCGCATCATTGCCTGTGAAGCCCCTCACAAATCAACCATTTACTGCTGAATTTGCTTGAGTTAAGCTCCCCATCTTTCTACGATTGTAAGTAAGAAAATGATATTTGCGCTGGAGCAGCTCATGGTGTTACTGAAGAATCTATTTATAGTTATTTGTCTGGTTAGTTTTTTATCAGGCTGTGGAGCTTCGGAGAGCGGAACCGATGGAGCCAGACCTGCAAATATAGAAACGGATACAGACGATCCGAGTCCTACCGACCCAACCCCAACTCCTGAGCCAGAACCAACACCAGATCCTGAGCCAACTCCAGATCCTGAGCCAACTCCTGAGCCAGAGCCAACTCCTGAGCCAGAGCCAACTCCAGATCCTGAGCCAACTCCTGAGCCAGAGCCAACTCCTGAGCCAGAGCCAACTCCTGAGCCTGAGCCAACTCCTGAGCCTGAGCCAACTCCTGAGCCTGAGCCAACTCCTGAGCCTGAGCCAACTCCTGAGCCTGAGCCAACTCCTGAGCCTGAGCCAACTCCTGAGCCAGAGCCTGTAGTTAACAACGCAACAATCGGCTGGGATATCCCGACACAACGAGATAATGGTGATTTCTTACCGACGGGTGAAATTCAAGGCTATAACATCCTATACTCGAACGAGACAACCGGTGACGAATATAGTTACAGCGTGGATTCAGCCTCAACCTCTGAAGTAACATTGGAAAACCTCGCTCAAGGTAACTGGAAATTCCAAGTATCCACCGTTGATACTGATGGCCTCCAAGGTAGTTATAGCGATGCTATTTACAAGGAGTTCAACTAACAAAAAATACTAGACAGAGCTGAAATAGAGGTTTCAGGTTGCATTGCGGTAAACAATTTTGCTAAGTTGCAGGATTAACATCGATACGAACTCAACCGAAACCTCCTAAAGGGACTTAACATGCGACCTGTTAGTGCTCGACCACTCCTGCTCCCCCTGTTAATTATATTAAGTATTTTCATATCAGGGTGTGAGCCCGAACAAGCAGACAAAGTAAAGTCTATCTCTCCAATCCTTAATAGGGCTCAAGCGTACGTTGATCAGGGGCAGTACAAAGCAGCCATCATCGAAACGAAAAACGCCCTGAGAACATCCCCAAACTCTACCGAAGCCATAACACTTGCTGCGCGCATCAACATCGAGTTAGGTCAATCTAACAGCGCCCTTCAGCTACTTGAACCACATAAAGACTCCAATGACCCGGAAATCCGACTACTCCTGGCGGAAACGTATCTAAATAGAGGTAAATTTCGGAGTTCACTTAATTATCTGAACTTACCGTATACACCCTCACGCGCTATTACCAAGCTGCAGGAACTAACACTGCACAGCATCAAATTCAAATCCAATATTTCACTTGGTAACTTTGCAGACTCCGCTGAGGAGCTTGAGCGCGTAAAAAACCTTTCAAGCACCAACAATGAAAATGCCGACTATCAGTACCTCAAAGCAACCCTGTTCTTTAAACAAAACCGCCCAAAAAAGGTCGGCGAGGCGCTAGACAAGGCCCTTACCTTCAATGGCGAACATATAGACGCTCTCCTTATGAAGTCTGCGATCTCATACAAAAAGAATAACCTAGAACAAAGTGAAGACACCCTAACAACCGCTCTGCTTGCTCTTGGAGACTCGGATCTTCTTCTCCCGAAAAAAGTTAAAGTCCTAAATGCCCTGATTGACGTCCTATCATCACAAGGTCGCTCTAGTGAAGCTTATATCTACACAAAGCTACTCGCAAAGAACAACCCTGAGGCTAACGAAATCAAGATCAAACTCAAAGAAGCGGTCGATCTTTATACCTCAGGGGACTATGAGCAAGCAGAGACCCTGCTAATGGAAATAAATAAGAACACACCCAACGCAAAAAGCCGTCAGCTACTTGGGCTATTAAATATAAAAAAAGGAAATATAGCTGACGCAGAAAGCTATCTATCAGAAGGCTTTGACCCAGAAACAGCAAACACCAGATCGATATCTCTGCTAGCGCGCACGCAATTACAGTTAAAACAGCCCGAAAAAGTTATCGCCATGCTGAGAGAAGAAGTTAAGGCGCGAAGCAGCGACTCCGAAATATTGGCCCTTTACGGGCTTGCATCTCTCGCATCAAATGACGAACAGGAAGGTATCAAAGCACTCAATCAAGCACTCAAAATATCGCCAGAAAAACACCGTCTACGCATTGCGTTAGCCGATTATTACGAATCAATTAACAAATCTAGCCTAGCCTTAGAGCATCTCGAAAAAGCTTATAACGCATACCCTGACACAATTGATATCCAACAACGATTATTAAAGCAATATCTCCAAATAGAGGCCCCTGTAAATAGTACGGCTTTTTATTCAGCACTAATAAAATCCCCGTCAGACTCCCGGTTAAATTTTCTCGTAGGAGCACTCCAGCTAAAACATGGGGACAAGAAGCAAGCGACAGAAAAACTAGAAAAAGCACTTATGAGCGATAAAACTAATATCGATGCTTTGTATGCCCTCGCACTAGCCAAATTATCCGATAAAAAGCCCAAAGAAGCCGAAATATTATTTTTGCAAATAATCGAGCTATCACCACAAACCTCCCAAGGGTACAAAGGCCTTAGTCAATCGAAGTCCCAGCAGGGAGATACCGCCGAGATAGAGCCTCTTATGCAGAAATTTCATGATAAGTATTTAGACAGCAGCGGTCCATCCGAGGTACTTAGTGAGCTATATTTAAGGAAAAAAGAAATCCAAAAAGCATTGGAAAGCGCACAAATAGCCTACAAACGAAACCCGACGCTACTCTCATCTAGGAATCAAATATTAAAAGTACACAATATTAAGACGCAACAATATCTTGCAAATAACAAGCTAAACCTAGCGCGAAACCAGATAGTCGAAGCATTAAAGGTAACGCCTAACAACCTAATGTTCCTATCAGAACTAATAAACGTTGAAATTAAAGCCGGCAACATTCAAGAAGCAAAAAAACTAGCAGGGCAAGTTGATACATTAGCGCCTAAATCAGCACTATCGTTCGCTTTGAATTCTGATATTGCATCTGCAGAGGGAATGCCTGATGTAGCGATGGATTTTATCAGTCAAGCTTGGAACCTAATTGAAACCGATGCGATTGCTCGAAAGAGATTTGCTATCCTAGCTAGGTCAGACAAAGCGAGAGCAGTATTATTCTTAGATGAGTGGGCGTTAGCTATCCCAACATCGGCCGAACCACTTCGTAAAAAAGGCACTATTGAACTTACAAACAAACAATATGAAAGAGCTACAGTATTATTTGAAAAAGCATCACAACTAAACCCAAGCGACGCTGTTTCCCTCAACAACCTAGCCTGGCTTTATCAGCAACAAAACGATAAACGCGCAATAACAACGGCTAAAAAGGCTCATGGCATTGCACCAAACAACGCAGCGATAAAGGACACTTATGGCTGGATCCTGTCCTTAAATGGCCAAAAGGCGGAAGCTATTAGCTTGTTAGAGGGAGCGTTAAAGCTCGACCCCAACAACGGCGAGATAAAAGAACATTTAGCGCAAGCGAAAAAGCAGTAACCCACCTTTTATCAATCTACCAAAGCCGTGCGTTCGACCCAACACAACGTTTGTCGGGCGCACCCCCCTCTAAACTCAAGTGTCGATTTTTTTTACGATCACAAAACAACCAACATATTCGTTACCCTCAACACCCTGATTTTATTGATAAAATTAGCATTGGCACAGTACATGCTTATATCAATGCAACAATCATTTGTTACGAATCAAGCTGTAACATATCTAGGGTGATGGCAATACGCCCTGCAATAGGAGATAGGTAGAAAATGAAAAAGACTCTACTCGCGTTAGGTTTAGCAGCTATATGCACAACGGTTAACGCAGCAGAAATCGTTAATACTACGGGGCTTCAGCAAGGTCTAGATTTGTCGACGCAAGACAATAATTTCTCTTACGACCTTAACCTTGATCAGCAAACCCCTGACGAAATGTGGACATTTAACGCAGCAGGAACAGGAAGTGCTGTTATGATGTTTGAATACGCTCAATTTGCAAACTCAAACACCATGGGTATATATGATTTAGACTCTGGAACAAAACTGGAACTATTCAGTGGGACTGCTGCAGAAGGTTCTAAGGTTTACCTAAACTTGAATGGCAGCACGTTTACAACGGTACTTTTCGATGATAACTTCACTTTTCTAGGTCAAAACACTGCAGATTTCGGTGGCAGCACCTCATTCGGTTTTTATCTAGATACCCCAGAGGGCAACACCTTCTATTCACAGGCAGCATTAAACGGCGACCATGACAATGATGGTGAAGCTGATGATCACTTGGCAACTTTCCAAGGTAATGGTCAGGAATATTTAGATTCAAATGGAGATGGAAACTACTTTCAGTTCAATGATGACAATTTTATTCTTGCGTGGGAAGACTTGAAATTCGACTCGTCCGACAAAGATTACAGTGACATGGTTGTTATGGTAACGTCCTTTGTTCCAGTCTCGGAGCCAGGTACTATCGCACTATTCGGTTTAGGATTGGCTGGCCTTGGAATGGCTCGTAAAAAGCAAAAAAATGCTTAATACCTAATCAAAAAAAAGGGCGAATCCTCATTGAGGATTCGCCCTTTTTTTTGATTTTTAGAAAGTCCCTAGATCCCCATCATTCTTTGTCTATTATTTAAAGAAATCCTGCCAGAAAAATGGTAAAGTCGCTCCAATTTTTAATATCAATTACTATAAAATCAAAGGGATAAGCATGGGTAAGTTCAATTCTGTTTGTGTATTGGGGCTAGGGTACATAGGCCTACCCACAGCATCGCTACTAGGAACGAAGGGATACGACGTTGTTGGAGTTGATGTTTCCCAAGAAGTTGTCGACACCATCAACCGTGGCGAGATACATATTGTAGAACCTGACCTAGACCTTCTCGTAAAATCGGCTGTTAATAGCGGAAAACTTAAAGCGTCAACCTCTCCATCCCCCGCTGATATATTTATCATTGCCGTTCCAACCCCTTTTAAAGAAAATCATAAACCTGATTTATCCTATGTAGAGTCGGCCACCCGAGCGATTGTGCCTCACATTAAAACTGGCAATCTTATTATTCTTGAATCAACAAGCCCTGTCGGCACAACCGACGATGTTGTTGCAAAGATCCTTAAAGAAGAGGGTTTTGACACAAACAACGAGGTACACGTCGCACACTGCCCGGAACGAGTGTTACCTGGACGAATATTAATAGAACTTATTCAAAATGATCGGATTGTAGGTGGCACTTCCCAAGCAGCCACCGAAATGGCAGCATCATTTTATGAGGAGTTTGTAAACGGTGAAGTTTTACGGACTAACGCAAAAACCGCAGAAATGTCAAAACTAACCGAAAACTCATTTAGAGACGTCAACATCGCCTTTGCAAATGAACTTTCAATCATTTGCGATCATGAACATATTGATGTATGGGAGCTCATATCGCTCGCAAACAGGCACCCTCGTGTAGACGTACTTCAACCGGGACCGGGTGTTGGCGGACATTGCATCGCTGTTGACCCTTGGTTTATCATCGATAGAGCAGGTGAAAAAGCGAAGCTTATTCGTGCCGCACGAGAGGTCAACGACAGCAAACCTCAATGGGTTATCGACAAAGTTACCGAAAAGGCAAGCAAATTTAGACGGCCTGTAATTGCGTGCCTTGGCCTCGCTTTCAAAGCTAATGTAGATGATTTAAGAGAATCACCAGCCCACGAAATAGTTAAAGCGCTTCAAGCTAAAAATATTGCGGACTTATTAATCTGCGAACCTAATATCAAAACACACCCAGAATTCGAATTAACAGAATATAATGAAGCAATTGATAAAGCCGATATTTTACTGGTACTTGTTGATCACAAGGAGTTCAAGACAATCAAACCAACGGTATTTATAGAAAAGATGGTTGTAGACACCCGCGGCATTACCAAATAGCACCCAGATAATTACTGTTGTTGAAATAAGGTATTAATATGTCATCGCCTCAAAGCCCTATTAAAGTTCTTTCGATTTTCGGAACCCGCCCTGAAGCAATAAAAATGGCTCCAGTAGTAAAGGCCCTTGAAGCGGCCGAAGGGATTGATAGCAAAGTTGCGGTGACAGCCCAACACAGAGAAATGTTAGATCAGGTCCTTACCCTTTTCGATATAAAACCAGATTTCGACCTCGATATAATGAAGGCAAACCAAGATCTGTTTGATGTCACTTCTCGAATACTAATAGGGCTTCGGACTGTTTTAAACGAATGCAAGCCAGACATTGTATTGGTTCATGGCGATACCACAACATGCTTTACCGCAAGCCTGGCAGCATTTTACCTAGGAATACCTGTTGGCCACGTAGAAGCCGGCCTTCGAACAGGTAACATGAAGGCGCCATTTCCAGAGGAAGCCAACAGAAGCTTAGTGGGAAGGCTTGCACAATTTCATTTTGCCCCGACGGAAGGTTCAAAAAACAATTTACTTGCCGAGAATATCAGCGAAAGCACAATACATGTAACAGGGAATACCGTCATTGATGCTTTGCTTAAAGTTCAATCTACTATCAATGACTACTCTGTTACTGATTGGCCAAGTTTACCCGACAAAACAACATCGGCCATACAAAGCAACCCTCAGAAACTAATCCTCATTACCGGGCATCGCAGAGAAAATTTTGGCCAAGGGTTTATTGATTTTTGTACAGCACTACAAGAAATCGCACAACACAACCCAAATTGGTTATTGATTTACCCTGTACACTTGAACCCTAACGTTCAAAAACCCGTGTTTGAGATGCTACAAAACTCCAGCAATATTCACCTAATCGCCCCGCAAGATTACTTGCCTTTTGTTTGGCTTCTGGATAAATGTGACCTGGTTATAACCGATTCGGGGGGCATCCAAGAAGAAGCTCCATCTCTAGGTAAGCCTGTTCTTGTTACACGAGAGGTTACGGAGCGCCCCGAAGCGGTTACCGCAGGCACGGTTAAGCTTGTGGGTACGAGCCCTAAGAAAATTGTAGAGAATGCTTTGTCGATTTTAACAGACACTAAAATATATTCGGCAATGTCAGAAGCACATAACCCCTATGGCGATGGCCAAGCAGCCCAGCGGATAGTAGATGTCATCCTTGGCATGAAAAAGGTGTAAACTCGAATTATGTCCGACAAGACACCCATACATGCCGAACTAAAAGAGCAATTAAAGCAGCTAGGCATCACAAAAGGTAAGCTTTCTCGCCAAATTGGGCAGCTAAAAAAAGCAGGTGAACCTTTTGATAAAACCCTAGCCGACATGAAAACCTTAAGCATCGAAATAAAATCCATCGAACAAGAGCTCAAGGCCCAAAAAAAACAAACAAACAGCGCCAAGACAGAACAAAAACCTCCTTTCCCCAACCACATAACAGCCTCTGCAACCCTCTCAACATCACCAACACAAACATCGTACCTTATAAAGGAAGCAACAAATTCCGACTTAACAGAATGGAATAAGTACGTAAAAAACCACAAGGCTAGCTGCGTTTATCACTCATTGGATTTTAAGTCTATTATTGAGCAGAGCTTTGGCCACAAAGCATGTTATTTAGCTGCATATGACGGTCAGCAACGCATCGTAGGCGTACTCCCATTAGTTCATACAAAAAGCCGTATTTTTGGCTCATACATGACATCAATCCCTTACTTCAATTATGGTGGCCCTCTCACAGACAACCTATCCGTTGAATCTCAACTTATACAGCACGCAGACCAGTTATCTAAAACACTTGAGGCTTCTCACATAGAAATCAGAGAAACCAACTCCAGACCTGGCGCTCCGTGTAAAACGGATAAAATGAGTATGTTTTTAGCTCTCCCTAACTCAAGCGAGACGCTCTGGAATGACATTGGCACAAAAGTCAGAGCACAAATCAAAAAAGGCTTGAAGAATGAGCTAGTGTTCAAAACAGGCAAGCAGGAGCTGTTAAAGGATTTCTATAAAATATTCTCTATTAACATGCGAGACCTTGGTACACCGGTATATTCAATATCTTTTTTTGATCATATTCTTTCTAGCCCACTCGATACAACAATAGCCGTTCAATACCATCAAGGCACACCAGTTTCTTGCGCTTTTTTGATAGGGTATAAGGGATGCCTTGAAATCCCATGGGCTTCAACACTTCGCTCTGCAAATAAATTGGACTCCAATATGGTTCTATACTGGAACATTCTAAAGTTTGCTTGCGACAATAAATATCAATATTTTGATTTTGGTCGCTCATCTAAAGACGCGTCAACATTTAAGTTTAAAAAACAATGGGGAGCCAAGCCGTCTCAACTGCATTGGCACTATCTGTTGCCTGAAGGTGAAACCTTGCCTAACTTAAATCCTAATAATCCAAAGCTAAAGCTCGTAATTTGGTGCTGGACCAAACTTCCGCTATTTGTCGCAAATGCACTGGGACCATTCCTAGCCCGATCATTGCCATGAACAGGTCACCCCAGATGAATAAAACATCCCCTACCAAAACCACCCATGTTTGCCACCTGGTTTATAGCTTTGGGTTTGGCGGATTGGAGCAAGTAATTGCGAACCTTATCAACAACACGAATGATCCTTCTATCACGCACTCCATTATTAGCCTCACAGATGACCTAGCCTTATATTACAAAGTAAAAGACAAAGCGGATATTCACTGCCTTTACAAGAATCCTGGTAATGACATTAAGTCACACCTCCATTTATTTAAGTTATTAAAATCACTCAAAGTAGATACCCTTAACACTTACAATTTTGGAACATTGGAGTACCAACTCACAGCTTTATTTGCTGGTGTCAAAAATAGAATTCATAGCGCGCACGGATACGGAGGTGACGATTCAGGAGGAACCAGTAATAAGCGAAACGCTCTCACAAAAATCATATCTCTAATCCTAAACAAGTACATAACAGTTTCTCCGGACCTAAAATCATGGGCTCTAGACACTGTTAACATTTCACAGAGAAAAGTGGAATTAATACATAACGGCATCAATACTTCAGGATTCAAGCCAGCCCCTAAAACCACCAACAAAAACATCTATACTATTTGCACTGTTGGTAGAGCTGACCCAGTAAAAAATCAGACCTTTTTAATACGGGCCTACGCCTCCGCATTAGATGCAAATCCAGAAATGAGCAATTCAAAACTCGTGATCGCAGGGGATGGTCCATCTTTATCTGAATTGAAGTCTTTAGTACTTCAGTTAGGGCTTAATGATTGTGTAGAGCTGCTCGGATACCAGGATGACATTCCAACAATCATGCAGAACTCCGATATTTTTGTCCTCTCCTCTAATTATGAGGCGATGCCAATGACAATCCTTGAAGCAATGGCTTGCAAACTTCCCGTAATCGCAACCAACGTTGGAGGAACACCTTATCTGCTGAGTGATAAAGAGGGCTGGCTTGTAGAGAGTAACAATGAAACAGAACTGGCAAATACTTTTCTATTTGCCTACTCCAACCCTGCAGAAAGCAATCGCAGGGCGGAAAATGGGCTGCAACTTGTAAACGAAAATTACACAATTGAAAAAATGTGCGATAGATATAACGCTTTATATAAACATTTATGATTTATGTTTAATTATCTAATCAAATCAAATATCTCGTTGTATTGCTTATCCAGCTTTTGGCGATATTCTTGCCCATATTGAATTATTTTCTTTTTTTCTGACTCAACATTCGCTGCTAAGATATCAAATTTTGATTTTAAAGTTTTAGTATCAAAATTATCCAATGGAACAAAGTATTCGCCCTGCTCCATATCAGTAAGAACGTCAGATGACTTTCTATGATAAATCACACCAAAGACAGGCTTCTCTGCAAGCAATGATAAAATAGTGCCGTGCAAACGTGTTGCCACAACAATGTCGACTGAATCTAGATATGTCATCAGCTGATCTACCTGCCTGTTGCATTGCGTCACTGAGCTCCGATCTATGTCGCTCAATAAGTGCTGATCGATGCCATCAAGGATATCAGTAATTACATTTTCATCTGTAGGTTGAGTACTGAAGAATTGGACCTGATACCCCTCCTCAATGAGTAACTCACAAAATTTTGACATTTTCCCTACGTAAGCTTTGTACCTACCATCATCATGCTCACACCAATAACGACTGTCATAGATAGGCATTGGGTTTATGGCAACGATTGTCTTATCTGAGGGCGCAACATCACTTGGTGAGTTCGCTACTTCTTTTACAAACGATAAACTATGGGCAAGGTCCGGGTAAACCTTTCCATCTATTGGGAAAATGGTATTTTCAACCAGTTTTTTTGAGGCTACATCGCGATACGATAAATAATCAGCAAACAGCAGTGCGACTCGCACCAAAAACTTACTTAAGGGAGCCTCAAGAGGCCCTGCCCCAATAGATGTGAAAGCAATTCTGGTGTTGGTCAGTTTACAGAGAATGCTCCATTTTAAGAGTGTATAAGGAAACCCCCAGGTTCCCCCAAAATTATCAAGAAACTGATTGGACCCAGCAACAATAATAAGGTCGATATCCTTTAGATAGCGCTTCGAACTTGCCAAGAACCCAAACTCTTGGCGCCACTTTCTCATTAGGTCTAGTGTACGTCCAATAACGCTGATAGCTTGGCCTACCACAGGTAGTCTTTTCAACTGATGCTTAAGACCTGAAGGTGCTCCACTGTTAATGCTAACTGGCGTTGATTTCTGCTGCTCTAAATCTTGCTCTGACTGCTGTTCATTAGAGTCAGGCACAGATCGCTTGATATTCCGAATAGGATAAGTATCTATGCCATAACGCTCAGCAGTATCGTCTGGCTTTACGGAAAGCCCTACTATTTCTGCATCAGGGAAGTGACGCTGAATATTTTGTATCGTCGCAGTGGTAATAGCCTCATCACCCAAATTCTGATTACCATAATGCCCAAATACACCAATTTTCATAAATCCCTACCCTGTAATTACAACCATTGCCTGAAGATCGGCTTGGCGACCTTCATCTGAGCTAATTCTACCAGTATTAACATTGGCAGGCGAAGCATAAATCAAAACCATAAATTATCTACCTACTATATAATCACCCGCCATAATACGATAGCATCCGGCGTTCTGTGGGCATCAATCGTAAACTAACTTCAACTACATGTATCAACTAATGAATCAACAAAGTAAATTTCTCATTTTTTTACTGGCAATGTCATCCAGCCTTTTAGCCGCCCCAAATTACTCAGAGCTCAGTTTTGATCATGTAGTAGTTGATCAAGATGGGCCCAGGTCACCATGGGGGAAAACGATGGGTGATCTGGACAATGATGGCCTTACTGATCTCATAGTCGGCGGTCACAAAACAAACATCCCAACTGTTGCACAAAAAATATTACGTAAACTTGGCTTATGGGATAACAAGAACATAATGGGTGACCTCGTTTGGTATCAAGCTCCTACCTGGAAAAAACGCCTAATTTCAAACAAATTCTATATTAGAACCAGCATAAATGTCGGGGATCTCAACAATGACAAATTCAACGACATTGTCGCGACTACGGACAAAGGGTTAATCTGGTTCGAGAACCCAGGCACTAACTACCAATCAAAAGAGTGGATAGCACACTCTATTGATGCAAATAAATATCACGATGTTGTGATTAGCGATTTAGATTTGGATGGACACTTAGATCTTATCGCACGAAACCAGAGCTTGTTTCGCCACAATGATGGCAACACCGTAAATCTATATTACCAAAATGCCACTACAACAAAACCTAATGAAAAATGGAAAAAATCCATCATTCAGATAAATCACGGAGAAGGGTTAAAAGTTAGCAATATAAATAAAGACGCATACCCTGACATTGTTGTGAATCAGGTCTGGCTTAGAAACCCAGGAAAATCCAAAGAGGCATCGTGGACCCAGCACCAATATACTGACTCCTGGACATGGCAAGATGTCAGTATTGACGTGGCTGACATTAACAATGATACACGGAACGATATTATTTTAACTCCATCGGAAAAAGAAGGGCAGCATTACCGCATTTCATGGTTTGCTGCTCCAAAAAACCCAACCAAAGTATGGTTGGAAAATGTCATTGACTCTCGCGTAGAAGCCATTCATCACGCAATCCAAGCGCGTGATTATGACAAAGATGGGAACATCGACATTTTAACCTCGGAAATGAACCAAGGTACAAATCCTGACGAAATAAAAATTTATCTTAACAAACCAAAAGCAACACCTGCCTGGGAAAAACAAGTAATTTCAAATTCGGGCTCTCATAATATTCAATCTGGCGACGTAGATAACGACTTGGACATGGACTTCTTTGGCACGCATTGGGAGATCAAAAAATACAAAGGAAAATACCCCGTCCATTTATGGAAAAACCAGACTAGCGATATAAAACAAAAAAACTGGGTTCGTCATGTAATCGATCCCAAGAAACCGTGGAAATCTATTTTTATAGTTGCTCAAGATATCGACGGAGACAACCTAACCGATATTATAACAGGGGGATGGTGGTATAAGAATCCTGGAATGCTGTCCAAGCACTGGACTAGACACTCTATTGGCAAGCATGCGAACAATATCGCCCATATATCAGACTATGATAATGATGGAGATATTGATGTTTTGGCATCGCGCTGGGAAAACGTAAGTTCTCACCCAAACCTACTCACCCGAATAAAAAACAGACTCAACATCAAAAAACATAATTATCATGCTAATGGAGAAGAATTTGTATGGGGTCAAAACGATGGCTCGGGCAATTTCAAAATTTTTAACAATATCGACCGCGCCAATGGCGACCTATTGCAAGGATCCACCCTGCTATCGCTTAATCACTCATCAAATATAGCTCTTTCGTGGCACAAAGCTGACCAGGGCATCCAACTTTTCACCATACCATCGCAGCCAACGGAGCAGCAATGGGTGTGGCAAACAATATCACCAGCGTCCCAGGACGAACAACTCACATCGGGAGACATTGATAACGATGGTGATGCAGACCTATTACTAGGCACCCAATGGCTTGAAAATACTCAAGGGGTATGGGCATTACATACATTACATAACACGAATAAAAAGCCAGACAGAAGTCTCCTCAAAGACATGAATAAAGACGGACTTCTCGATGCTGTTATCGGGTACGAGGCAATCAGTAAATCGGGGTTAGTCGCCTGGTATAAACAAAACAAAGGGGCTTTATGGGAGGAACATATTGTCGGATCAGTTACTGGCCCAATGAGTTTAAGTATCGCTGACATGGACAACGATGACGACATCGACATTATCATTGGAGAACACAGCTTAAAAGCCCCTGAGAAAGCGAGATTGATGTGGTTTGAAAACACAAATGGCCTTGCTACGTCATGGGAAAGCCACCTTATATTCCAAGGTGATGAACATCATAATGGGGCAATCACTATAGACATTGACAATGACGGTGACAATGACGTCATATCAATTGGCTGGACCCATGGCCGCGTTTTACTTTACGAAAACAGACAAATTCAATGAACATTTGCCACGGTAAATACGACACAAATATCATATAAATGCGACATAAATACGACATAAAGTTGATGTAGCTATACCTCCCTGATAGAATCCGCGCCCACTAAACACTACAAACTAAAGGAATTCCTAGTGGCGGATAAAGCAACGATCATAGCAATTGCCGCATCCTGTTTGTTTGCATTATACCTTCTGCCATTACCCAAATCCTCATCACCACGGCTCGTTGGCTTACTTATATATCCAACGGCTTTCTTCGCTTTTGGACTGATACTAGTAAAGCTTGCTGTGCCTGATCAGCAAAAAGTAAGCATTGAGACTAGAGTGTCCGGCTTATATAACAACGTTAATCTCCAGGTCAAAAGATTCAACAATTCCACACAATTTAAAAACATTATTGTCATAAGCGGAGGTAGTCTCTGCAACAGAGGGCTTGATCCAGAACAACTAGAAAATGAGTTGCAAGAAAAACAATACAAGAGCCTAGTAATCCAAATATGTCTACCTGGCGCCAATCATTTTGAACGTACAAACATTCTAGACTACGCAGAAAATTCACTCACAACAAAGTTATCGAGAAAAGTAAATATTGTTTTTTTAAGAGAAGCCTCACGGTACTATGACAGCGTGCCGCTCGCGCAACTAAAAAACCATCCGGACCAACGAACGATCGCGTATATGGACTTATATAACTCCGCAAACGCCATCATCACGGGACTAACTGTAGATATCGATAACGAAAAATATAAAACCACAGCATCACACATCATCGGAGTAATACGGTCTTCCACTATGAATCTCTCTCATATTGGGCTTGTAGATCGATATAATTTTAACGGTGAGATATATAATGGATATACACCTCTCTCTGAGCCTATTGAGCACATTCCAGTATCAAAGGATCAGGTACAACACGCATTAGAACTCACATCAAACACACAACATGAGATTAAGGCCATACCGGACTGGGTGCATAAATATACATACCAACCAACTAATAAACCTGTATATGACGTCGTTTTAAATTTTATTACGCCAACTTTGCATAACGCAGCATTAACGTACTTTTTCGCTATCTGCGATTCCACCGACATACCCTGTCTAAACGACGATACTTTAGCTGCCACAATCAAAAGATTGGAAGATAATGGGTATTGGTACGATGGCGGAGAACACCTACTACAAAAGGGTGCAAAACTATCTACATCTTGGTTGGCGGCATCCCTAATATCACAGAATGCTCTTAAATGATTTTTACACAAGCAATATTTCCAATTTTCCTCGCCATCTGCCTGGTCATTTACTGGACATTAAAAAGCAACAGACTACGACAAGCATTTCTGCTTGCAGCCTCCTTCTTTTTTTATGGCTACTGGGACTGGAGGTTTTTGTCGCTTCTGATTTTTGTAATACTTATCTCCTGGGGAACCCCACGCTTATGTGATAAATATCCAGATAGAAAAGTAAAAGTACTTACATCAAGCATCATATTATTGCTTGCTCAGCTCGCCGTGTTTAAATATTTCAATTTTTTTATAGAAAGCTTTGAATCACTACTAATAGCATTTGGAATTGATACGAGTACAACGACTCTCTCTATTGTATTACCTGTAGGTATTTCCTTTTTCACATTCCAGGCAATTTCATTCATTGTCGACACCAACCGTAAGCATATTGCAAATGATACAAACCTTTTAGCTGTATCACTCTACATAGCATTCTTCCCGCAATTGGTCGCTGGGCCCATTGTACGTGCAGTTGATTTCATTCCCCAACTAGACCGATCGAGAATATTTCAGGCTGATATTATAACAAAGGGGATCGGCCTATTTGTACTCGGCTTTGTTTATAAAGCGGTCATATCAGATAACATTGCCCCATTCGTCGACCTAGTATTTTCAAGCCCTGAGAAATTCGATAGCTCAGTTGTCATCGCTGGAACAATCGGCTTCTATGCTCAAATATACTTTGACTTTGCCGGATATTCGACGATGGCTATTGGCATTGCTTACCTTTTTGGTTATAGCTTATGCGACAATTTTAACTACCCGTACGCCTCGTTCTCAATAGTAGATTTCTGGCGAAGGTGGCACATGTCCCTTTCGAGCTGGCTTAAGGACTACCTTTACATCGCTGTCGGCGGAAATCGTGGAGGCGAATTAATGCGTTACAGAAACCTATTTATTACGATGATATTGGGAGGGCTTTGGCATGGCGCTAGCTGGGCATTTGTTTTATGGGGGACTTTACACGGAATAGCTCTCACTATTAACCATTTTTGGAGCGCCCATATCGGCAAAAAAATGCCCGATTTCTGGCTTACCCTTTCAGCCTATTGGTTTGTCACCCAATTTTTTGTACTGCTATGCTGGATTCCATTTCGGTCGGAGAATTTCATAGACGTGTGGGTGATACTGACTGCCTTCTTTCCATTTAATAAGAACACGGGCGAGCTAACAATCATCCCATGGGCACTACTGATAGCTCCATTACTCATCGACACCCTAATTAAACCATCACGACGAATAGAAGCACTTAACAAACAAAACCCACTGATGCTGGCTTGTATATCTTCCGTCATTTTCGCTATAGCACTCGTGTTTATGCGCACAGAAGTTCAAGCTTTTATCTACTTTCAATTCTAACCCCTCTCAATACCTATAAATCTAAAGAGAGGGGGTTATACATCACGCTATATTTACTTCCTATCTTTCCAGACCTGCCAAGGTGACTCACCTTTGGCATGAAGCTCATCAAACTTCTGCTTATCTTTGAACGTGTCCATGCAGCTCCAGAACCCATCAAACTTATAAGCCGCAAGCTGATCGTCTTCGATTAGGCGACTAAATGGCTCATGAACCAACTCTTCTCCTTCTCGCATGTAATCGAAGATCTCACGCTTAAAGATAAAGTAACCGCCATTAGTAAGAAGCCCTGTATCCGTTGTGTCTTGGATTGAGGTAACGGCCGTTTCTTCATTATTAAGGTGTAAATAATGAAACGTTTGATTAGGCTGAACGCACAACAAACAGGCAGTTTTATCGCTTGCCTTAAAGAAATCTATCATCTCTGGAAGAGGTAAGTCAGAAAGCCCGTCGGCATAGTTTGCAAGAAACATTTCATCGTCTTCAAGATACTTTTCAACTGCTTTTAGGCGCTCACCAATATTTGAGTTTAGCCCGGTATCAGCAAATGTAATCTTCCAGTCCGCTATATCAGTTTTCAATAATTTAGGGGCTTCATTTCCTTCAAGCACAAAGTCGTTAGTTACACATTCATCATAATTTATGAAATAGTCTTTAACAACATGCGCATTGTGGCCTAAACACAGGATAAATTCCTTATGACCAAAATGAGCGTAATACTTCATTAATTGCCAAACCAACGGTCGATTGCCGATTGGAACCATAGGCTTTGGAATATTTTCTGAATATTCTCTTAACCGCATACCAAGACCGCCACAAAAGATCACTACTTTCATAATTTCACCTTAGCCAAGCAGGAACACCACCTGGCTATTTTGTTAGGATTAGAGTGCTATACTGGAAAAACTTCGCTAGTTTCTACGCGTAATTTATCAACAATACGACCTTCAGGAAGCTTCACATCGTCATAGGTAATAGGCGTATCAATCGCCACATCGCGAGTTAACACACAATCGCCAGATAACCCCATTGGCAATAAGTTTTCTTTGCGACACGTTTCATAATTATCGATCAAAGTATAGGCCGTAAAACCTCCAATCCCATCAAGAGTCTCCCCTGCTTTTAAATCTTTCTTAGCTACAGTGATTGCATCTGCATAAGGTTTACCAAATGGTGTTACGGCAGCGTCACCACATAACACAGCACGCGAGACGGTAATCGGGATTTCTAATTGAGGCAAATGGAAAGGTGTATAAAACACATAAAATGGACCTTCTCCCATTTTAAGATATTTCAAATACTCTTGTTTCATCGGCTGCTCAGTATGCCCAACGACAAAAGCGCCTGTATAAGGAGATGCGCCCAACAAGAAATCGACAATTCCTTTACCTGGCGTAAACGCATCCTTCGGGAAATGCTCTAAACACGTACGCACATCATCGCACGCAGGCCCGTGCATCCCTCTTTTTCCTACACCAAAACCTGAAGCATTGGCTAAACACGCAAGCTCCATAGAAAGCTTAGTTCCATCAACAAATGAAGTCATCATATGTGGTTTTTGGTTGTTGGCTTCAGCAAATTCACGCTGAGTTTCCGGTGTGCGATGCACATCATAGAAACCTTTCAGGTTTCCAGCCCCAACAACCTCTAAGCCCATAGTTGTAACGTGTCTGCTTAAGTTTCTAGCAACGCCTGGCTCATCACCATCGGTATTGGTATAAATCACACCTTGTTTATCTGCATAGGTTTTCAGAATTGGACCTACGGTAGCATCCATTTCACAATTGAGTACAACAGTGTGCTTACCAGCTTTAATGGAATTGAATGCAGCCCAAGCACCATATTCGACCTCACCTGTTGTCTCTATAATGGCATCGATACTTTCGGACTGAAACAAGACTTCCGCGTTATCAGTTACCGCGTAACCACGTTTTTTAATAACATCTTCTAGTGCATTGCTAGACTTTACTTCCTTAACGTCATCGACCCCGGCAAGATTAAAAACATTAACCGCGTTAGATACCGTTCTATTGGCTATTGCCACTAAATGCATCCCTGGAAAAGAGCTAATTATTTGAGATGCTATATGCTTGGCGCTATACCCAGCACCGATCATTCCAACACGAATAGGTCTATCTTCCGCAATTCGTTTTGCTATTTCTGTATCTACAATAATCATGGTAAACCATCCCCTTATAGAGACTCGCTGTTTATGTTTTTAATATCTACTCTTGTTCAGAGCGCTTATTTATATGCAGTATAAAATGAAGAACTAACCTTTATAATCTGGCCAGGAAACATCATTTTCTGACATTGTTGTAATTTCACCTGGCCATTCAATACCAAAAGCCGGGTCATCATGACGTACTCCTGTAGCAGACTCAGGATGATAAAACTCTGTTGCATGATAATACATTTCTGTATTGTCTTTTAAAGTTAAGTAACCAGTTGCACAACCTTCCGGCACATAAAGCATAGTTGCATTATCTTCATTGAGCTCCATACCAAACCATTCTTTATAGGTTGGCGACTCAGGCCTCAAATCTAGAATAACATCAAACATCGCACCACGAGAGCATCTTACGATTTTGACCTCTTGATGAGGTGCAACCTGATAGTGCAGCCCTCTTAATGTTCCAGCTGACTGACTTACTCCAATATTAGATTGGGTAATATTGGCAACCAAACCATGATCCTCAAACTCTTTTTGACACCACAACCGCCCAAAATACCCTCTATCATCTCCAATTCGATTAACATCGATAATATAGGCGCCTTTAATAGGAGCTTCGGTAAATTTCATTGTTTTATCTCAATATTTTTATAATAAACAGCCCGCTGCCACTACAGCAACAGGCTATAAGGTAAAGCCATGTGACTCAGTGAGTCATATAAATTACCTAGAACTGCCAGCGCAAGTTGGTATCCAGCTTGCCTTCTGCAATTAGGTTTTCAATATGAGCTATTCGCTTATATTTGATACCCTCATACTCACCCTTCTGAAGCCCATACTTAAGATATGACTGATAGCACTCTTCAACGCCCATCTTAGCAGTCCACTTGGTTTTGAACTCAGGAAAAGTAGCATGAATTTTATCGAAGTTAACTCGATAACAACGAGTGTCTGGGCCAGCGTCATCAGCGTAACCAATTTTACAATCTGGTACGGTATCCATTACAAACTGAGCTAAATCACGCATCTGATAGTTCTGACCGTTATCACCTACATTAACAGCCAGATTATGAATAACTTCTCGCGGCGCTTTAAGTGCACAAATGTTGGCTTGAGTGATGTCTTCAATATGAACTAGTGGTCGCCATGGCGTACCATCACTTTTCATAAAGATTTCACCTGTTGTATGAGCCCATGCCACCAAGTTGTTGATAACAAGGTCAAAGCGTATTCTAGGAGATACGCCGTAAGCAGTAGCATTACGAAGAAAAACAGGACTAAATGTATCAGAAGCCATTTCGCGTACGTCACGCTCTACAAGTACTTTTGATTCAGCATAAGGAGTCACTGGATTAAAGTCTGCAGTCTCATCCAAAATATCGTCCTCCCCTGCTTTGCCGTACATGCTGCAAGAAGATGCAAATAGGAAGCGACCGACACCAACTTCTTTGGCTATTTCGGCTAAACGTACGGATGCACGATAGTTAATATCATAGGTTAGATCGGGATTGATATTTCCTAGTGGGTCATTAGAAAGTGCTGCAAGGTGAATTATTGCATCAAAACCTTCCAAATCTTCTTTTTCTACATCACGAACATCCTTGATAATTGACGGAATTTGGACCGCCTCATCACCATATGTACAGTATCGATATAGATCCGTATCTAAACCAACGACATCAAACCCTTCTTTAAGTAACATCGGAACCATTACAGTTCCGATAAACCCTCTATGTCCAGTTACAAGAACTCTCATAATTCCTCCAGTATCAACTTGTTTTGTTAAGCTTAAATTTAATAAAATATTCTAGATCTTTCACCATATTATCTCGCCGCCAATATGTATGCTTGCAAAGATAATAGAATAACTTCCTTTTTTCAGATAACGACAGAGGCGCTCGGGCAACAGCACTACAATATTCGTATGCTGATCGCCAGGCTTGCATTAGTAATTTTGATTTTGAAGGATCCCAAAAGTTTTTTTGCCTATCCTCATCAGATCTATCCCAGCTACTGCAATCAGGGTGCATACGCCTAGAAAATAGATAGTCTGGTAACTCATGATAAGTACCATACAAAGTAAGCTCTGCGATAAGATTAATATCAGACGCAAGATAATTACCGAATAAGGCTGTATGGCTTAGAGGCTCTCTTCTCATAAGCCCATAGAGAACATTACTCAAACCAATATCAGTTAAACAACGAATAAAGCGAGAAGACGCTGTAGGCTCTCTTAAATCCAAATTGTCTGCATATTGATCAAGTAACACGCCATTCTCATCAATAATCTTGGTTCTACCATAAACCAAAACGGCGCTTGGATTTGCATCAAGCTCTTTTAAGCATTTCTCAACAAGGTCTAGCTCAGGCAAGTCGTCCGCATTTGCCCATCTAAAGTATTCACTTCTAGATGGTTCGAAGCAAACGCTATAATTCTTAGATGCACCCAGGTTGACAGGGTTCCGTATATAACGGATCCGAGAGTCCTTAGCCTGATACTCTCTGCAAATCTCTTCAGTTCGATCAGTTGACGCATTATCTGCAATAATTAACTCAAAGTCTTCGTAGGTCTGGGAAAGAGTTGCTTTAAGTGTTTCTTCTAGATACCTCTCTCCGTTATAAACAGGCATACCGATGCCAACCCGAGGTATTAAGGAAGACTTATCCATGAACCTTTTCCTTTGATTAAGGTAAACATATTGTGTTTAGTGTAGACAAGTTGTCAATTATTAACCATAACGTTCATTCATTTACCAATGTCAAGAACATACAGTTACTTTAGAGCGGGACTTTATCATAAATCTGACCACCTGACCCCCTCCATTCCGCTAAATCCCATATTTATCGGTGTGAATATTAACTGTTTATATTTAGAAGTATCGACTATTGATTTTATCCTCTATTTTATTACTATTCTTGACTCCTAAAACAACAGACCCCTACCACAGTGGAACCAGACCTATGACAAACCTAAACCAGTTTTTTGGAAACAACCGACCTCTAAAGATATTGGCATTGGGCGCCCATTGTGATGATATTGAAATTGGGTGCGGTGGCGCATTACTTCATTTGCTAAGCAACTATAATGTTGAGGAAGTTCATTGGGTAGTTTTTAGCTCCAACCCTGTTAGAGAACTTGAAGCAAGAAAAAGCGCAGAGCATTTTTTATCCAAAGCCACAAAAAAGAAAATTGTCATCAAGTCATTTCGAAATGGTTATTTCCCATTTGTTGGTGCGGAAATCAAAGATTTCTTTGAAGTAATAAAAAAGGACATATCGCCCGACTTGATTTTCACACACTACAGAGATGACCGTCACCAGGATCACCGCTGTATTTCAGATCTTTGCTGGAACACATTTCGAGATAATTTGATATTTGAATACGAAATCCCCAAATACGATGGGGACATTGGAAATCCAAATCTTTTTATCCCACTTACTATTGAAAATAAGAACAAAAAAATCGAGAGCTTACTTACCTACTTTCCTAGTCAAAACAATAAGCAGTGGTTCACAGAAAATACATTTGAAAGCATAATGCGTATTCGAGGAATTGAGTCAAACGCCCAAAGTGGCTTCGCTGAAGCGTTCTACGCTAGAAAAATAACGTTATGAACCTTAGCTCAATCAGGACCCCGCTCCAAACAATACCCCTTAACGTAACGATTTCACTATTTCGCTGTTCTCTATAAGCTTTTTAGCACCAAAAAAAATTAAGTGGTCGTCGTCAAAATAGAGCGCCTTACCGTTATTCACTGCTGAACAATAAAGGGAGCTGCATAGTAACTCGTAAGGCTTTATTGCATGTAGATTCTCGCCATAGGACAGTAAATCCAACTTATTAAGAATGTAACTATTTCTACTAAAATAGTATTCCGAGGGAGTTGTATTTTCTGGTTCGAGCAAACTAGCTTGATTTCTAGCTATCCAATAGGATGCGCTGACTTATAACCAATCGCCTCACATGTATTGCAAATAGCTTCAACGCCTAAGCCTGGCCATACACACATCCATTGCTTGTTTTTCAAAACCGTCAGCCTTACCCAGAATCAACCACACAAGTAGCACTGTTCCAACATAACTTACTACGCCAATAACCACAGCAAACAGCAAACTAATGAGTTGATTGCCAGCAGCAAATTGAGTAGTAAACATACCTACAAAAAGAGCCATCACTAATGTTGCGACTAACGGCTTCACGTATAATTTTAACTGTGTATATACAGAGATATGTAGCACGGCCTTAAGGATAAAAATCGACACAAAAAACATTAATATTGAGGTAATCAAAAAGCTTTGAGCCACACCTACCACACCATTAATATCCATTAAATAAACCATAAGAGGAACAAATATCATTCCTCTTATAAAAAGCTCTGCAGTTCCAATTTGAGGCTTCCCCAGTGCCAGATAAACATAATTACTATTCGATTTTAATGCGGTAACAGATCCACCCAAGGCTATATATACGACTGGTTCAATAGCAACCAACCATTGATCTCCTAACATTATAGGAACAATGTACGCCGACACCAACGCAACCCCGGTTCCTAATGGCATAGCTATCAGGGCAATCACACGTACAGAGTCCATATAAAGATCACGAAGTTTTTGCAAATCAGAAGACACTTTCGCGTAACCAGGATAAATTGCTCTGTTAAGGTTAGCTATGACTTCTCCAGTTGTTAGCTTTCCTATCTCGGAAGCCAGACTATAAATTGCGACCGCGTGAGGAGACATTAGTTTGCCAAGTATGAGTTCTGGAGATTTAGTATCTATGAAAGCAAGTACATTATTTACGAACAACCATTTAGAAAAACCAAAAAGGTCCTTACTTTTCCTTAGGCTAAATGAGGGGCGGAATGGGTGCATTAAGTATGAGCTAACCACTTCCATAGCTTTCAAAACGATACCTCCAATAACAAGTGCCCAAAAGTTCCTTAGATAAAATGCAAGGCAAATGATCACAAAGAAACTAATGAATTTCGGAACAATCTGTAGCTTAAATTCCTTATCGAAAGTTAGGTTCTTTTGGAAATCTACAACACCAATATTTCTCAATCCGTGTAATATAAAAAGAATTGAGGTGGCAATAGTTACGTGCTCAATATCCTTATTATCATAAAATTGCCCGATATATTCAGAAGAAAAAAACAAAACTAATGCAGAAGCAAAACCAAACAGTAAATTATAAGTCCACGCGGTGTTGTAGTCATCGACATTAAACTTTTTCCTTTGTATGAGTACTGTTTCGAAGCCAAATTGAGTGAAAATATTGACGAGCGCAAACACAGACATTGCTATTGCTGCAACACCAAAATCATCAGGCGTAAGCAACCTTGCCAATATAACCGTACTCACGAGACCAATGAGCCTGTAGGAAACCCTCAAAGCCATCATCCAAGCAGCTCCGACTGCCATGGCCCGTTTGAGCTCTTTTACCTGTTTTGACACATATACTCCGGAAAATAATTTCGTTAGTTATACCTGATGGCTATAAATTGCACTTACGGAGCCATCCAAACAAACTTGGCATCACAACAAATGCTCCAATTTCAAAGATCGACATGCAGCAAGTAGCTCAAAATTATTGACCAAATCTTTGGAAACGTCACGCCGCCAATCGTTAGGGGAAGAACTCACGTAACTTTGATTATTAATTCGGGTGAAATGCCCCTCATTGATATTATCTTCAGGTATTATTTTCACTTTTTGCTTATATTTTTTCGCCCAATAGCGTATTCCAACGCCGCACTCCCAATGATACTTACTTCTAATCGCTTGCTCATCAATATCAGTGCAACTTGGGTGTTTAGAAAAATTCAACCACCAACCACAACCATTTTCAAAGTTGGATTTTGACGCCCCCCTGGTAACACATCCAAGCAACTCCCAATAACGAAGTTTTTGTTTATCTAATCGCTGAAAAAGCCCCGTGCTTTCTTGTGTCGCTGAAAGTTCCCCGTCTTGCAAAAGTTCAAACATTTCAGAATACTGTGCCATTTTTTCAACACGTAACAACAAGTCGGAGTGCCAAAAAGCCAATCTCGGCGCGAATGCGAACGCAAATTCTAAAGGAAAATGGGGGTACATCACTGGGAAATCCAGCCCTTTATTGAAGTCTACAAGAATAGCATTCTTAGTAAGAGGTGGGGGACCCACTCTTGGATCATAGCCAACAACAGGTACCCAACCAACAGATTCCACTAAACGCTGCTGGACGATTGCCCAGTCCGGATTGATGTTCCAGCATAACCAAGGTTTATCAACACCCAAAATGGCCTTTTCCCAACCCTTTGCAGCCTCTAGTACGTTCTCGACCGTCACCCCAGATTGTAAAAAGCCACTCCAATTCCCCATCCCTGAAGTAGCTCTTATTTTCTCATCAATTTCCATGCCCAAACCCTTATTTGCAAATCTAACAAAAACGCGCATAAAGGGTAACATTTTTAGGCCGTCATTTAAGCATCTATTTCCATCTCAAGAAGTAATTCCTTTTAATATATCACTTAAAAAAAAGCGTTGTTTGTTTTGGAGGGTTAAGCAACGACCCCTGACCCACTGGGATAGAAATTTGACGAAATAAACTAGAATTCTCCGGCTTAATGGCCACATAAATAACGTCATTTCCTGCAGCGTTGATAGCCGAAGTCTCATACAGCATGCCATTATAACCCTGCCAGCCCTGCGGACTAAGTGGCGTGCCTGGTGCAACTGTAGCGTTATCCCAGCCAACATTATGAATATCCTCAAAAGAATAACGCACTTCGTGGCTCACACTATTCTCATCTTTATTGCGATTCCAACCAACAATTAAACGCGGGGTTTCACCAGCGGTATAGGAGCCATGTAAACTGTAGACCTGCTGAACATTTTCAAGAGCGGTTTCATTGTATACCCGAAAGCCGTCAAAAAACCATGCGGAGCTGCCGCTGGGCACATGGCTACCCTCAAAATCCACATAAAATCTGGTTAGTGTATCAAAATAGTTATATGCATCTTCTCCAGTAGGGTGCTCCTGTAAGCCATGCTCTTTTCCACCATTCTCACCTCTTTCATGAGTTGGATGCATATCGACCACAACTTTATGCCACCCTTCAGATGCAGGAAGGTTGTAACGGTGATAGTAGTGATTTCCTCCAGCCTCCGCACTTGCTCTATCACCAGTGGTAGATCGCACGTAAGTTCCAACCGCCATATTGAATTGTCCAGGACCACTTGGTGTCAACCCAGACGGCACATATACGAAAAACTCCATTCGATTGAAAGTATTTAGCTTCCATTCACCAACATTCATGTCCTCTTTAATAATTTCCCGAAGGTAGTGCCACTCATAACCTTTGTAAGGATAAAACTGAAAGTATGCTCCACCGTCATCTACACCGACCTTGGCGCTATGCTCTAAAAGGTTGCTTTTTTCGGTAGATATTGCTACATCACCAGTCTCCGAATAAGTTCCTGTAAAATCACCGCCAGAATATTGACTCCAAAGCTTACTCGTGCTATCCGTATCCCCAGCTGGGTTTATTACGGGAATCGACGTTTCAAAGTCACCAAACGTTAGTGAATCAGCATTAGATGCTCCAACCCCTACAAACAGCAATATAACTGCCAATATCGAAACTATAGATTTTTTAACTTTAACGTGTGACATGGGTATACCTTCGTATGATTGGATTTCATGAAAAATACACAGTTCTTATTCAGTCTCGCTAGAACCAGCGAAAACATGCTAATTTAACTAAATGTATATTAAGCCTACTCTCAGTTCATTTTAGAATCTACCTTACATCACTCAAAACTTAGCCTATATATTAGGAGTGAGAATTCTATCATATATTATGTCTCAAAATAGCGTCTGAAGGATCCGATCCCCGGAACAATATCGCCAAAATAGAGAAAGACTGCCTGACCCGAAAGGCGATGACATACACGCTCGATCAGTGGCCTCGATTAATTGCCTATTGCCAAGACGGGCGTTTGCACATGAGCAATATTTTGCCAGAAAACGCCATCAGGCCTTTTATAATACAATGGTATTCGGTTAATTATCTCATTTTAACGTGTGCCTAAAATCATAGAGCGGTGGATAGCGACCATTGAATTTATGATTAACTCCACCTGTTGCTCCATAACTTGAAAGGCATAACCAGCCGCAACTATATTTAACCTTGAGGTGGTCTAATTAGACCACCTCAAGTATTGTCATTAACTAAAAGAATACTTATCTAAAAGATAGGATCGAAAACTCTCAATAGCCATGCCGTTTACGAACCCGTACTCTGCACATCCGTCCGAAAACAATATGTCTGCTTTACCTCCCTCATAACAATATCGATAAACTACCACAACCCAAAAATAGTCTTCTATTGTACCATCCAGGTTTACTCTATTCTCTACCGTATAACCAGAAGCATCGCCTGTAATAAGACTTTTCTCACATACTAAAGCTTCCGCTGCACCTAAAGGTGCTCCTGTTGCGGTATTGACATAGCTAACGTTAAAATCAGGATCCTGCATCACCCATTTATTACATGACGTATCATAATATTCTAATAACGTATGAGACCGTGGCTCTCCCTTAACAATCTCTAATATATCAATAATCCTGGTTGCAAAACCCAAATGATCTAACAGCTGCTTCAACAAATACGCTCTAGGACCACAAGATAAGTGAGGTTTCGAGTCTTTAGTTAAAAAATACTGCCAAACTTTAACTACAACTTTAGCCAAATCAAATGCATAACTATCATGTTCATCATCAATAAGGTGCACACTATTTTCATTAACCCAGTTTCGGACAGTTGTTGTGTTTCTAAAATCAGAAACGTCGGGATCAATAAGATGATCTAACTCTTGGTATATACCCTTCAAGGCAGCCCTTTGACTCGGGAAACATAGAGATACCACCTGTTTCCAATAACTTAGCTTTCGTTTTATTACATAAGCTACAGTTCGAAGAGAAAAGCCCTTATCCACCTTTAACGACCTAGAACTTGTTCATAAACGTCAATAACCTTTTCTGCACACCAATCCCAGGTGTATTTTGAAAAGTTATCGGAAAGCAACTTTCTGTTTGCCCCCCCCTTAAGCAACATAAGAATACCGTCCCTAATTGCCTCATAGTCATCAGGGGGAACACAAATACCTTGCCCCTTTTCGGAATCAAGAACCTCCTTCGATGCCCCAACATCAGTAACAACTGACGGAGTACCGCATGCCAATGCCTCAGTTAACACATTGGGGCTCCCCTCACCACGACTGGACAAAACAAAAATGTCAGCAGCATTATACCAAAGAGGTAAATCAGAGTTACTTATTTGACCAGGGAATATAACCGTTTCTTCTAGACTATACTTAGCAATTAGTGCCATTAGCTCCTGAGTATAATCACCCTCGTGTCCAACAGAGCCACCGATATAAAACTTAAGCCCATCTAGCCCCTGATTTTGCTTTATATCATTAAGCGCTCGAATAGTTAGATCGAATCCTTTTCGGTGAATAATAGATCCGACTGAAAATATAATCTTTTTATCTTTAGCTAGGCCAAGTTTGGAACGACTTGCGTTTTGATCTATATATGTAAATCTATCAGTATCAACACCATTTCTAATTGCCGTAGAAACAAATGCGCTCTTTGCATGGGCTGATGCCAACGTTTCTAAATCTTTACTAACCCCAACTAACCCATCCGTATGCCCCAAGTACTCAGCGACACACTTTTCGCTATAATTATCTTCTCCCAAGTGTAAAGCTTCATTGCCTCTAATCGTCGTTATCAGCTTTGCTCCTAAACGTTGCTTTAAGTGAACTCCGGTCGGCAAATCGGGAAAGGTCCAGTGCAAATCAACAATATCAATAACATTCTCTGATAATTTAGTGCTGACGATCGAATCCACCGCCTTTTTATATCTGTTCACTTCAAAGAACTTAAAGAACTTAGGTATCGACAAGAAACGCGGATGGTAAACCTTAACCCCATCAATAACTTCTTCCTTTGGTATCAACGCATATCGCTTGTAGTGTCCAAAGAAACGATATAAAGGTGACCATGGGATGGGGTTTATTACCGTGACATTGACTTTCTTCGAAACGGCTTTAACCCTATTGTGCACAAAAATCCCGTGATTAGGGAATTCTGAATTAGGATATAGATAGCTAAGTACGAGTACATTAGGGTTTTCACCATTATTCATTAATTAATATCTCTACTTTGTTCTTTTTTAGCCAACATTCCAACACTATTAACTGCCAAAGTACGCGATGGTTATCCACCTTATCTTGATAATGATCGTCAATTAATTTCTTTATGGCATCAACAGACAATATCTGATGAATACAGGCATCATCTGCGAGCAAAACATCTACGACATATCCCGATAGTTCATTTTGAAACATCAATTTCAATGGTGTTGGGAACCCCATTTTCTTACGATTGATAATGGAATCTGGGAGCAAGTCCTTCATTATATGTTTCAATATAAATTTACTAGTACCATTGTTGATTTTGTACTTTGATGGAATCGTGGCTGCAAACTCCACCAGCCGATAGTCCAAAAATGGCACTCGTAATTCCAACGACGAGGCCATACTCATCCTGTCAGCTTTTATTAACAAGTCATCGACAAGCCATGTTTTTGTATCAAAATATAGCATTCGAGAAAGTAAATCGAGACCTCGGGTTTTATCAAACAAGCTATCAATAAACGTTTGTACCTTCGATGACTTCATCAATAGCAAGGATTTTTTCACATCAGCTTTGTAAAGATGCTTTTTATAGGCCTCTCCGTAGGATGATATACCTCTGTATCTTTGTTCGAAGGTTTGGCTGGTAAGCATCAGGTACTTAGCAATTTTGGGGAGAAACTTATCGACAGCTCCTCCTAAGCGCCCCAACACGCCAGACATCGTCACTCCAAATATGGATCGAATTTTTTCTATAACACTCATATATTGATAAAAGTCGTACCCTCCAAATATCTCATCAGAGCCCTCACCAGAAAGCACTACAGTTACATTCTCTTTAGCCAGTTGTGAAACATAATGTAATGATATTGCCGCTGCCTCTGTGACAGGTTCATCCATCAATCTAATATACCGATCAATAAAGGATTTAAACTCTTTTGGGTCGACCTTAATTTCATGGTGATTGGTATTAAACTCCGCAGAAACTTGTCTGGCAAACTGCGACTCGTCAAATTGAGCCCCAAAATCATAACCCACCGAAAATGTATTTAATTGAGACTCCGTCTTCTCGCTAAGCAATGCAACAACGGCACTAGAATCAATACCCCCACTCAGGAAGATACCTAGTGGAACATCGCTTCTTAGGCGTAGATCTATTGCGCTTTTTAACAGCCTTGAAGTTTCTGCCGCGTAGTAATCCAACCCCTTATCTTCAGGATTATCACTAAAGTTAAGAGCCCAATATTCGCCAATATCCAACACACCTTCACGCAAGGTCGCACAATGCCCCGGAAGCAATCGCTTTATACCCACGTGTAACGTTTCTTCACCAGGCACATAACCGAAGCTCATATACTGATCGACCAAACTCATCTTTGTTTGCCAAGGCTTATCAAGAACAGCAAGAATCCCTTTTACTTCAGAAGCAAATATAAACCCCCCCTCATCAGACACATGATAATAGAAAGGTTTAATTCCTAACCTATCCCTAGCAATAAAAAGTTCTTTTGCAGAAGCATCCCAGATTGCGAAAGCAAACATACCATTAAATTTATCTAAACAGGATTTTCCGTAGAAACGATAGGACTTGAGGATGACTTCTGTATCCGACTCAGTGTCAAAAATAACTCCCTGTAATTTCAGCTCATCCCGTATTTCGATGTAATTGTAGATTTCACCATTAAAAACAATCGTACAATCGACTTCACCACCTACTCCACTTTCACCACTTTCACCACTCACTGTATAACTATGCATGGGTTGGTGCCCTGCGTGGCTTGTATCAATAATACTCAAACGTTTGTGGGCGAGAGCAACATAATCACTTGATGATACCCATGTCCCATCATCATTTGGGCCTCGATAACCAAAAGTATCAATCATTGTCTGGACAATTGTCTCGTCCACGTATGTGGCACTAGGCCCCACAACTCCTGCTATTCCACACACGTTAAATTCCCCACCCTATTATCGAAACATTAAACATTTACTAAGCTCACAAATTGTTATGCCAAACTTCAAAACAAACCAACAGCCATATATTATTGGACAAATCAATTCGCCCTCGACCCGACGTAAACTCAAACCATAACTTTTTAACTTCACTCGTCTTAAAAAAACCACTTCGAGTGGTCAAACCACTTATTAATAAATAGCGATCCACCAGAGGAAACAGATCCTTTCTTAACCACTCAGCCAATGGAACTGAGAATCCCTGTTTTGGTCTATTCACAAAATCCAAACCATACTTATCTTTAAGAAGGTCTTTTAATAGGATTTTTCGTTGGGTTGAATTGATTTTCATACCTACTGGTATGGAAAACGCAGATTCTACTACACGATGATCTAACAAGGGTACCCTTACTTCTAAGCCATGAGCCATACTCATTCGGTCTACTTTTACCAACACATCATCAACTAAATAGGATGTTAGGTCTGCATATTGAGCATTTGTTATCAAGTCATCGCCAAACGGGCTTTCAAGGTGCCTACCACTAATTTGATTAGGAGCAGGTAGAGCGGAATCAGGGCCCTTTAAGCTGAACAGCACCTCATCTGATAATAATTTTTCTGCCCAGCTACGCTGAAAAACTGACACCAAGGCTTCGTGCCTTGTTGATGGGCTTGCCCCAAGGTTAGATGCCAAAAGACTGCCTCTTCTGGACGGGCTCAATATCTGACGACTGGCCATAGATACTGCAGAACGAATCCAGCGTGGATACTTCGCATCCATAGCCTCAAATCGAAGTAACTCTGCATACCAATTATAACCTGCAAAAAGCTCATCGCCACCGTCACCAGAAAGGCACACTTTATAACGCTCACTAGCACTTTTGCTCAAGTAATACATGGCGATTGACGACGCATCAGCAAAAGGCTCGTCAAAATGGCAAATGATCTTTTCTATATCATTGCACATATCAGAAGGGACGTTGTCCTGAGTGTAACTCACACCTAACTGGTTAGACACCTGAGCTGCATGAGTTGATTCATCGAATTCTTGTTGTCCAAATTGTACATTGTGCACAGAGACTGCGGTGGTTGTTCTAGCCATGAGATCAACCACCAACGTAGAATCGACTCCCCCACTAAGAAGCGCTCCAACGCCGACATCACTTACCATGTGTGATGAAACTGCCGTCTCTAATAATGACCCCAGCTTATCTTTGATTTTTACTGAGTCTTCAGGCCGCTCAATAACCTCTGAATTATTACATGTTAATATCCAATAGCGATCTTTAGACACCGCTAAAGAGCCCGCACCTTTAAGAGCTACTGTTAAAACTGAGCCTGGAGTTAATTTGTAGGTGTCCTTATAAACGGTATGTTCACCCGGTATATAACCATACCTGGTGTAGTCGAAAACTCCTTCGGAATTTATATCTTTCTTATACGCAGGGTGACAACTGATGCTTTTAATTTCCGAAGCAAAGATGAAATTCACGCCATCATAGAAAAAATAAAACGGCTTGATTCCAATCCGATCTCTAGCGCAAACTAATTTGCTATTTTTAGGGTCCCAAATGGCACAGGAAAACATTCCAAGCAGCCGTTCAAAACACTTATCCCCCCACTGGATATAACTTAATAGTAAAACCTCTGTGTCTGATTCGGTTATAAAACGGTGCCCTAACGAAAGGAGCTCAGCTTTCAGGTCTTTAAAATTGTATATTTCACCGTTAAAAACCAACACCACACCGGTATCACTGTGAATCATTGGTTGATGACCATGTTCAGCATCGATGATCGCTAACCTTCTATGACCCAGAGTCACACCGTTAACCATATCCACAAAACACCCTGAGCCGTCTGGCCCTCGATGTGCAATAGCATCGGACATGCGTTTGGTAATATTTTCTGCGTGCGATTTCCCGACCCAAAATCCGGGTGAAATCGCTCCAGATATTCCACACATCGTCTTAGCTTACCTTTCCGTTAGTAAATTGCCTCAATACCTTATTAAGGACGTCATCCAATATTTTCGCACCGACATCTCGATTATATGGAGATGGATCAAAGTCAGTTGATACCTCTTGAGTTGAAAGAGTTTCAAGGGCTTTTTTAATTTCAACTTTAATTTCCATATCTGCCGTACATGCATGGGGCACCGCACTTAATAATTCGGCCGTTGCTCCTTTATGATGAGTTAACGCCAATATCAACCTTTTAGCTCTTATATACTCATACACCTTGCCAGGAATTTGGTTGTTAAACATTTCACCTTGCAAAACTAACAACACATCCGCCTCAAACATTTCTCTCAGTGATTCATTAAAAGATATTGTTGGCAAAAAAATGACTTTATCTTCCATGTCGGAGTTAGCTAAGGTTTGCTGGATGCCTTCTGGGATTACGCTTCCTCTAAAAACAAACCGATAATTACGGAACAGTTCTGGCGCCTCAATTTTCAGTTCAATCAACGCATCAACTAAGGTGCCTATATCACGCCCGCCAGGGTAAAGAAAGCCACTGTGTAGTACCGTAACTACATCTTTATCCTCTACATTTACCTTTTTAGTACTCAGCACTCCCAACTGATCAAATGCTTTTTCGCTAAACCCGTTTGGAATAATATGTACTTTTTCTTTATCTATAAAGGCATATTCATTTAGGTATACGTCAGCGGCATTTTTCGTAGTAAAAATCAGTGCATCAGCATGTTTAACGCCTTCCTCATCAATGATCTTACCTAATGGGTTCTTTGCTCTCACATAGGGATTTGTTCCTGAAAAAGGATCCCTGAAATCAGCTACCCATGGCAATCCACTTGTTTTCTTTAGGCTTAGCCCAATACGCACAGATGTTGAGCATGGAAACGTACTCCAAATGATATCAGGTTTCCGTTGACGAATTACCTTCCGACCCACCCTAACAGCGTCCCAAAACCAGGTTGCATACTTATCTGGGAACGTCGTAAATTCAAAGTGTTTCCCTTTAAATGATAGATGTTTAAAGGCATTAAGCCCAAAGGCACGATAAATATCAGCATTAAAGTATTCCTGTTGCGTAAGCTGATCTACATTTACTTTATCGTATATAAATGGCTTAGACGTCAAAACCAATGGGTGCCAACCATTTTGTTCAATGTACGATTTAAAATGTAGCGTTCGTTGAACCCCCGCGCTTTGGCATGGAGGAAAATCAAGAGCAACCATTAACACCTTATTCATAAATTCATCTAACCTTAAATAATATCCTTTTGTGCCAAATTAGTTTAGTTGGCTGGGCTCTTGGGCACTCTCTTCTTTCAACTTTGTAGCTTGCATTTCTACAAACTTAATACGTTCATAAATTAAGCTAAGTAATGCGAGAAACCATATAGCAATTTCTAGGCGTATGCTATTTGAAAATTGACTTGTAACAAGAATAGAAAAAAGGGCTACACAACACCCAACATAAACCAAATTCAAGTTTGACCTGACGTGAATTATATTCGATCTCAGTCTAATCAAACGCAAGAACGCAATCGAAACTGACCCAAAATACAATAACGAACCTATCACACCATGATCAATTAGATAGCTCATAGTTAAGTTATGTGAAGCCCTGAGCATAGTTCCTCCTCCTGAATTCGTCATAAATTCAATTGGAATAAAATCAGGGCTCAAATACATAGTGCCCTTATGACCCTGACCAATATACGGTTTTTCCTTAAACATCTCAGTTTGAGCCTCAATAAAAACGACTCTGGAAGCGGCGCTTTTATCAACCTCACCTTGAGCATTTGGTTCAGAAATACTATTAATCCGATCAACAAGATTTTGCCCTACCATTAAGCTAACCCCCAAAACAGCTAGCACCATATACCTTCGGAACACTTTTTTCAGGTGTGCTGGTACGAAAAACATTGCCAGCAAAGCTGATAACACGATACCAACTAACGCCCCTCTACTTTCAGTAAGAAAAATCGCATTAAGTGTTAAAACTATTGGTAAGCCGAGAAGAAACTTCCTTTTGTCGAAGTTACAGAGAACAAGGTAACTTCCAGCTATCAAAATAGAGAGCATATGAATAGACAGCAAATTTCCATCGCTCATCCCTGGGGTTGGGGCACTTTCAAACCTTCCTCCTGTATGCTGCGTTAATCCAAGATAACCAAAATACATACCCCCTAGCAAATGAGCTATTAGTATACTATAAAGATCCCTCTCACTATGAACAGATTTTTTTATCAAATATATTAACAACAAAAATTTTGTTACCATAACGGAAAATTCAAAATGTCTCACGGGAGCTATAGCCCATAGATTTTGTAACCAAACCCATAACACAAAACAAATCAAAAATTTAACGATTCCATCGTTTGCCCACCCACCATTTGTAAAAGTAAGTGCATTCGCTTTATTGCCTGCCATCCATATTGAGATCAAAGTGGCCAATGCAGAAAAAAGGGACCAACGAAGGTCAGGCAAGCCTGCGCCCCACCAGCTGCCGGGAGCATACATGTATATTGACAAGATGTATGAGTAAAGCCCGAAAATCGGTCGCCCCATCAACGCTTTTATGATTCCAAAAAAGAATAATAGGACAAAACCTAGTGCTGTTAAGGACATTAACTACCTCCCCGCCAATAGTTAACAGCCAAGCCAAGAAGAAAGCCAACCTTATCTCTTCGCCATGGCCCGATCCGTTTCATACGAAACAGATCGTCTCCAAATCCAACACTTCCTAAATTGGTACTCACCGCATATTCATAACCTGCGTCTCTTACCAGCTTTACATGCGAATCGTCAAAATCATCAGGGTAAAAACCATTAGGGTAAGCTTGCCCAGAAATCGTTCGAAATAATATTTTCTCCAAAGTTTTTTTACTTTCAAAAACTTCTGCCGTTGCTGCTACCGTAGATACTCGAGTTAATATTTTATGGTCGACGCCATGCGCACCAATTTCAACTCTTTCCGTATTTGAAAGAGACTTTAACATACCTTCATCCATCATAAGATCACTAATATCTGCTTCCCCAAGCTGTCCTATCATCTCCGCTAACTGTATCGCAGAAAGGTCGTATTCAATCTCCTTTAGATAGGTAGTTGCATCTTTTAGGAAGCGAAGCTTGTCCTTAATAGTTTTCAGGACGTAAACCTTTCGGTTAATAACAATCTCCTTTAATGTTGTTTTGCGCACACTTTCAACAAACAAATCCCACATAGAATATTGACCAAGATAACCCGTAGTAACAAAAAAGGTCGCAGGTACATTCAAAAAATTCAATATTGGTAGCGCATCAATATAATTATCCGCATAGCCATCATCAAATGTAATCGCTACTGCTCTAGGAGGAAGGCTATTAGTTTTTAACAAAGTCACCGATTGAGACAGAGATAGCACGTTACAATGCTTAGAAAGCCATTGAATTTCACGTTGAAACTGGTCAACTGTAATGTAGTCGGGTTGTAAAGGATCCAGTTCAGGAAGCACTCTATGATAAACAATAATATTTAAGCGATTATTACCTGCAATTCTATTTGAACATAACGTAAGAATTAGGTGAAGAAGACCATTCGACAACAACTGTTTGTGGCTATCTATTTTAGCAATTATTCGTTTGGATATCATCACAGTTCGTTACGTCACTCGCCTCTCGTTGACAATATAAGACTTCATCTATAGTAAAAGATGAAGTCTCTCGTTCCTGAGCCATCTTAGCATCATGTGCGTTCTCGGCTATCTAACATCGCCAACGCCTAATTGGTCAAGAATCATTGGTTGAATCTCTTCCAAATGCATAGGCTTATCGTAAACTTTATGTACCTTGCTCCTATCGTAAACCCAAAACATGCCATGTGGGTTATGGACACCTGTTTTTGTATCATCCATTTTTAGAAATACATCATAAAAAGAAATCTTTCTATTCTCGTTTTTGTCAAGAATAACCGCAGTATCTTCAACTGCCTTCGCACACCGACACTGAACATTTACCCTGAGGTTATCTATAGAGGTTGAAAATACTTTTTTACTTCCAACGTAAAAGTACTTTTCACTTTCCATTTCAAAATTTTGGAACCATTCACTCAACGCTTTTGCCTCTTCAACAGAATTACATTCGAGGTGAAATTGTTCAGCCATAACAGGGGAATATTTGACTTTCGTCTTCAGCCCTATCTTATCGAAAAAAACCTTCTCATTTATAATACGGTAATAGCTTCGTTCCTCATCTAAATAAGGCTGTTGGCTCAACGCGGTACAAAACATTATTGTCGTATCCTCGTCAGCAAGCTCCATAAATTCACCTAAGAGGTTATCCATATTCTTGTACCCAGAAAGTATTGCTTTACTTTTCCTTTTATTTTCTCCAGCCCTTTCTAATCCAAATGCTACAGGGTCTGCATCCTTCCAATAATGATGTTGGTAATGCGCAGTACTGTTCAGGAAAAAGGTGGCAAACTCAGGTCTCTCTTTTCGATAATAGTGTCTAAACACATCATATTGAAACATATCCAATATCATCGCTCGTCCCCACTTGGAAGTTTTATCCAATTGCTCTGTAATCAATTGCCTACCAGCTTGATAAATTGTTTTAAATGACAATCCCGAACGCAGCATATATAAAAGAAAACTTAATGCAGGTACTTTTTCTTGAGAAGAATGACCTTGAACAGATTGTTTTACAAAGTTCATATACGTATCAAATTGACCCGCCGGATACAGCGCATTCGTCGTGGCCCACGGGTCATGAATAAACAATCCTTTGAAGTTACTTTTGAATTTTGTATTCATGCTGCCACACACCCAGGATTTTATTCCTTTTCGAGAAAGCGAATCCCAAACAAAGTCACCGTCAAATTTATCCATATCGTTTAATCTATATACTTTGTGTTCGCTTGGTCGCAACCCTGTGTGAACAGACACCCATTGTATCCATGGATTGAGATCATCTCCTGACGCATTGGCATCTGTAATATAAACCTGAGATTTTTGATGTAACTCTTTGAAGTTAGGTAATTCACCTTCAGAAAAATACTTTTCCATTAATTCATGAGTCAACTCGTTAAACTCAAGAAGGATTACTTTCTTTGTCATACTCTTCACCTTAAAAACTGTAAACTTGAAAAACATTCAAATGATCATATTCATTCTACAAAACTGGCTTTGAAAATAGTTCATCCATTTATAAAAGCTCTTGGTATCAAAGCCCTTTTCGGCACATTTAATATCTAGGGATGCACTCTTCCATTTCTTAATCCCCTATACGCTCAGCTATATCAACCACGCGCCTCGCATTCCCTTGCCAGGTAAAGCCTTTATCTAGAATCATTTTCCTAGCGCGTTCTCGTAACGCAAACAGCTCGTTGAAATGGTTGATCGCATATTTAAGTTGCTCTTTGAATGACTGCAAATCTTCATTTTCAAAAACAATTGCGGTGTCATCATCAATAATTTCCAATATATTCGGTGAATTAGGTGCAACAATAACGCTGCCAGCAGCTAAATACTCAAACAATTTTAAAGGTGACGCATATGGTGTAACGGCTGGTTGCAGCGCAATATCAAATTGTTTTACATAATCAAAAACTTCATCTCGTGCCTTTAAGCCAGTAAATTCAACTCTATCAGGAATACCCAGCTCATGAGATTGAGCCAAAAGGGTTTCCCTAATATTATCATTGCCGTCTCCTACACATAGCAATCTAATATTTAGGTGTTTTAATTCTCCTATAGCTTCAACGGCAAGGTCCAACCGGTGCCAGGGATTTAAGAAACCTACAAAACCGACCACTATTTCAGGGTTATCCGTAGTTTTTGGTTTTAAATCGAATTTTTCATAAACATGCTCATTAATACCATTATGAACAACTTCAATCCGAGCTTTAGGTACACCTCGAGCCATCACTATGTCGGCCAATACCTGCGTAACCGGCAGTACTTTGGTAGCCTGCTTCCAAGTGAAGTTTTCTATCGCTTTTGCCAGCCACGGGATAGCTATTCCACTATACTTTTGTCGTTCATCGAACAATGGAGCGTTTACTTCTAATATCAAAGGCAATCGAAATATTTTAGCGATAATAACTCCAGCAGGCTGATACAAGTTATACCGTTCATAAATGAAATCCGGCCGTTTTTGTAAAATTGCAATGACTAGTTTAAGCGCTATAAGTAAAGAATATGATAATTCAAGAACCTCATAAATAAACTGCGGAAGCTTTTCTTTAAGTTTTGAGACAAAACCTCCATCTGAGCCGAATTCTGAATCATCAGTAAACTGGGGCGCTATAAAACGAATATCATGTCCCTGTTCCAAAATCGCATTCGTAAGCTCTTCAACATGGACATATTGACCATCTTTTGACGCGATCCTATGTAGGTATATTATGTCCACTAACGTACCGCCTTTTTACTTTCTATACGTTTATACAAACCATTAAGTCCAAAAAAGTATCTATGCTTTAGAAAAAGATAAATTAGACCTTTGGCATGAGAAATCGTAAATTTATTTATTTTTATGCCTTTCGCTCGAGATATTTCTTGGGCATCGTGAATCATGGAATATTGGGGCAAGTAATGAATCTCCTTACCTGACAGCCAAACGCGAATACAATAATCGACATCTTCCGGCGAGTAAAATATCTTCTCGTCCAAGTGACCAATATCATCAAGCACATTCTTAGTGAACATCCAAAATGCAGATATTGCATAATCGACAGGCGATTGTTCGAGAGCCTCAGAGCTTTCACCTCCCTCCATTTTTTTCAAAAAGAAGAATCGGCGGATTTTGTGCCACAATGTTGGAAAATGGTCGGTACTGATCTGAAAACGTCCATCTGGGTAGGTAAGTTTTGGAACAACCATTCCACATTCAATATTTTCATCCAAATAGCTGCCTAATTCTTTTATCACCTCTGGTGTGACATAGGCATCTGAATCCAAAATCACAATCCTTTTGCCCACGGCTCTCTTTAGCCCCTGATTTCTCGAAAATGTAGTCCCTGTATTATAATCAAATGGGATAAGTTGAATGTTTGCATCCATTTCATCAGTAACTTTCCGAATAAACGCCCTTGTCTTATCCATCGACCCATTATCAATGACAAAAACCTCATAACTCGCGTCAATCGCATTAAAGCTAGACACTAGTGACCGCAGACATTTCTCAATGTATTGCTCTGAATTAAATGTCAAAATAATTGCTGAAAATTCCATAAGATATTAATCACTCAATTCATTGTTAAAACCATAAATATCCGCCATAGAAGACCATTCAAAATCCTGCAATAGCCCGGTCAACCTTTTATCAACTTTATTTAGGTTAAGGTAGTGCCTAAACCGACTTTTTAATGAAGCCTCTGTCATCCTGGGCTGCGAAGGATCCATCTCCCAAGGATGCAAATAAAATATATAAGGCTGCTTCTCAGATATTGTAAATTTTGAAATTGCCCAGCGAGTCACAATGTATGGATAAAGTCGAAAATACCCGCCACCAGATATTGGTATGTTTTTTCCGAATAGAGGCAAAGTACTCAAAGGAATTTCTACAACCCCTGAGGGTGTACTGTATTTAAAACGCGGTGCATCCGGTATTCCGTAATGATCATGAGCAACAGGGTAAACGCTTGAGCTATACTTGTACCCCTCTTCCGCAAGCACGTCATATACCCACTCATTTTGTTTGGTAAAAGAAAAGCTTGGGGCTCTATAACCTACAACCTCAACACCAGAGATATCTTCCAAAAGCCTTTTTGCATCACCAACGTCGGATTTAAATGTTTGCCTGTCTTGGTCAGAGGCTCTTTGATGATGGGTGCCATGACTTGCAAGCTCATGGCCTTGACTAACAATTTCGCGAACTAACTGGGGGAATTTATCGGCTACCCAACCAAGAGTAAAGAAGGTAGCCTTGGTGTCATGCTCCGCAAATTTATCCAGAAGTATATGGGTATTCTTCTCAACTCTTGGGCTAATCGCATCCCAGCTTTCACGGTTAACCAAATTTTCAAATGCAGAGACTTGAAAATAGTCTTCTACATCTATCGTCATTGCATTTTTCATATAACTAAAAATAACCTAAGTGAAAAAAATCATAAATTTAATTAAAAAGAACTAGCGACTCTAACTGTTCGGCGTTCAATTCAGCAAAAGAAAGTAACTTGTTTTTTGCAGCTTGCATATCAGTATCGATTGGCACAGACAAAGCAATAACAGCACCTACAGCACCTTCTCCCAACAACACATTGAATGCCTGGAAAAGTTTTATGTAAAGACTGTTGCTAGTAGATACATTAGGTAAATAATACCAGTACAACACCAGCCGTTTCCCCCCTGCACTCTCTCCAATCTCGAGAAGAGTAACTTGGTAGGGTTCCGCTTTATTAGTTTCGACAACAAGGGACTGGCTGCCATTATAGCGCCATTTCCCGATATCAAATAATCGATTTTTTTCGGATATTAACTCTGCTCCAGGCTCATTTGAATCATATCCTGCAATATAATATTCAATACCTTCAGCTGAAACACCCAAATGCTCGAATTTGGGGCCGCTAAAAGTAGGGATCCAATCAATATATGTTGAGATATATACACTATTACCAGGCTGACTGCGCGTATCTAAAGATAAGTATGATGCACTTTTTTCAGCGTTATTGGCAATAAACAGTGAACCAAATAACGGTAATAACGCGATAACTAAAGAGGGATACCAACTGACGGTAAGCCATTCAGGGTGAACCGAACCATCACCTGAATATGTTTGTGAAAGTTCTGAGCCCAAGCGAGAGAATGCAACTAAGATCAAGACTACCAATGCAAAAAAAACCCACCCATAAACCAGGTGATCTGCTCCTGATGCATACTTAATATCGACTAAGTGAGCTACTAATATCGTACCGTACGCCCTTAATCCATTGGCAACAATTGGTAAAACCATTGAAAAAGCAAAAAAAAGTATGCGCTTCCAAACCGTAGTGTAGCTAGTGTAAGCAATCAGAGCCCCCATAACTACACAAGCAACAAAGAAACGGATACCAGAACAGGCTTCAGCGACCTCAAACATTCCCGCCGGAATACTGATAAACAATCCATCACGAAAAACGGCTACTCCGGACATTTGCAAAAAAAATACAGTAAGATCAGCTGTAATTAGTTGAAAACTAGGTACAAGCTCTTCACCCACAGGAATGGCAAAAACGATAAAAACAAGTGAAAACCAGATCACCCTAGCTATGCGCCAACCAAAAAACAGTATAATAAAGGACGATAGCATTCCGAATACAGCAGCGTGCTTAAATAGTTCTATATCAGCAGCATAGCCCAGTAGCCATAAACCCTGAAGTAGAAGCATCGGTACTAGCATGATGTATAAAGGTCGCGGCGGTAAAGATAATATCTCCCCCCTATTTTGGTAAATGAAATAAAGAGCTACTGGTATCACAAATATACAATGCGTATAGGTATTAGAGTTCATCCATACTGAATATGCTGAACCTAAGGTTTCCCTGAAAGCCACACCCCACACAACTACCCACGCAACACACAATGCCATAGGCATCTTTAGTGTAACAAGGGTATTTTTTTTCAAAGCGTCATTCATACATCATTACCTAACGTGTTACGTTCAATGTAATGCTTTAAGCCTCTAGCGAACTGCTCAATACGTAATTTAACTACTGATTTCTGAAAAGACACTACGAATAACTCACCTGTCTGCTTTCCTAGGCTTTGCTTGTAGCGGGCATCACCACCCAGGAAATCATACAGTTCAGCTCCTTGTTCCAAATGATATTGAATGCAAAGAGCATGCAAAACCAACCCAGGTTTCTGCCTAACGTCTGAGTCAAGATTAATGCCACTTAGATAAAAATAGACCTTATTATTATAGACAAAGTTATACAAATACCCGATACCCTCCCCATCTACATTAAGCTCAACAAGTTCAATAACCCCCTCATCAAAACACCTTTCTATCAAATCTTGATGGAACCGGGTGAAATACTGGTTATTAAAACCACTACTGGCTTCCCAGCGCCGAAGGTGTAAAGGGGCAATTTTCTCAAAGTACGACAGCGCCTGCGATTTACTTTGGGCTACGTTTAAAGACAGGTCTTTGCCATATTTACGAATAGCGCGTCTTATTTGGTAACGGGTATTTTTAGATAATGAATCCAAATAACATTGCCCACCAAGCCTGATGCTGGCAAGATCAACACCATAACTTGGTGCCCTCCATCGCTCTACTGACTGACAAGGGTCAGATGTAATTAATGTTAAAACCTTTTTGTCTATCGGGCCTATCAGAAGTTCATCCCAAGATATTTCGGTGTTTTGAGACAGGAAATGAATTAAACCTTCATACACCTCTTTCTCAAACCCTTTGGCTATGAGCATATTATTGTACTCAGGCCAAATCTGATCCTTACTTTCATCGCCGACACTTTGCAGCCTTAGCTGTTCAACATTAAGAATTTTATGCCTTGTTGAAGATGTATTCACGAAAAGACCAAGTGCAACCAAGCACTCATGGGAATATACCTTGCATACAAAAACATCTGGCCCGATTATACGAAGCCAAGATGAAATCCAGTACCAAGATATAAAAAAAGTTGGGCTTGCCTTAAACTCCAATGATACCCATAGTGATCGCATACTATCGACATCATCCGATCGTTCAATAGTAAATCGTAGCTGATCACACTTTTCTAAGGTTGCTTTTCGCATTCGTCTATTTATAAAAATTGATAAGAAACTGAGCCGGTAAGGCTATTTTTTTTCACATTTGAATGATCAACACCTGTATCACTGCCAACCTGCCTTAGGTTAGCATCAAGATCCAAACTTACGCTAAGTTCAGCGCTTATATTATAATCACCTCCCAACGAAAATGTGTGTTCGCGATCAATACGGTTGGTATCGGTAAAATCGAACTTGATCCACTGAAAGTTATACCCGCTATTTAAAGAAATATGTTCAGTAAGCCTATGTTGTATATTGATATCAAATGATTTTATGCGCTGAATATTTCTGCTGGTTTGGAACTCTTGTTTCTGATACGCAAGGGATGTATCAAGTATTGTTAAGTCATTAAAAATTGGCCTATTAAAACCGACATCAAGTGTATTTCGGACAACTGTATCTTCAGAATCAACATTTTCGATTAACGCAGCTCCAGCGGCAGAAAAAGAATTCGAAATTGAAGGAACAACAGTATCTGTTAACTCCCTTTTAGCAGAAGCCGTCAAAACAGAGGAAAACCAGTTTTTGGTGTATTGCAGATCAAATGTATTTACATTTGTACTTACGCCGCTGTCCATTTCTAACTTAGTGCGTCCAAGCTCAATGGAAAATGAACCCGACGCTGTTTCCACATTAAGAGTTCCGGAAACCCCACCAGAGTCTGTATTCTTATCATTATCATCAAAGTTTGTTTTAGATTTTGAGTATTCTATGGAAAACTGCTTTGTCTGGGATAATAAATGAGACCAGCCAACGCTACCTGAGCTTACGACACTCTCATTATCGCTATCATCATCCGTTGATGATTTTGTATAAGTTGCGTCAAATGTGGCTGAATCAACTGGGTTAAAGGGAATGGATATTTTAGGGCCCGTTGAAAAAGTACTCGATTGCGTCTTATTATCAGTAGTGTCTGCTAATCGCCGATCTACGACACCGTAATTCTCAACCTCAGCTACAAACCACTCAATGCGATTCGGCACCATGTACCAAGTCGCATTACCCGACCCAACAACCGTATTTGTATTATCTAAATGGTGCCTATCATGCCGCACATGCCCCACCGTGTAGTTTAACGATAAATCTACAAAGCGAGATCGGTGATTAATATCTGTCTCTAAAGATGTGGTATAAATAGCTTCATTTGCCTCATCATCCTTGGTGTTATGTACGTTATCTGTTAACTCCACACCTTGCGAAGCAGAGGCAGAAAACTCTGCAGCAAAAGCGGTGCTGGCGCTAAAACCAAGGGTCAATGCTATAATATAATGTAACGTTCGCGAATAACGCATAATAAAGTCCATTTTCACATTGGCAAAGAAACGCATAGCCTATGAGAATTTAATTGTTAAATATAATGCCACTAACCTTATCTTTTCCAGCAGCGTTCACACTGGACATAATCTGCTGATCCGTTACTTTCCCATATGGTACGACTAACACCAAATAATCACTTAGCTCTGACAATATCTGCCCTTCGGCTGATAACCCAACGGGCGGAGCATCTATGATAATAAACCTGTCTGGGTAACGAGTCTTTACTGATTGAATGAACTTAGTCATTCTTTCAGATGTGAAATACTCAGCCCCCCCTTCAATATGCCCACCTACCGGTATAATACGCAAACGATCAATGCCAGATGCATATATAATATCGTCGATATCCAAATCTGGATTTACCAGATAATCAGTTAGACCAAAATCTGGCTCAACGCCAAGTAATCGATTCGCGGTAGGCTTATATAAATTGCAATCAATCAAGAGTGCTGTCTTAGTCTGATCCAGAGCAAATACTGCAGCCATATTAAGCGCAACGAAACTACCTCCCCCCTCATGACAGATTGAGCTAATCATCAATACAAAATTGTTTTTATCTGCTTTTTGAACAAGCTTCGTACGAATTTCCCTAAAGGTGTTTAGAACCGAGCTATTTGCCATGCCAGGAAAAACTATTTTCTGGTCTTCCAGTTCTGCAGGAGTAAGTGGAGTAATCTCCGCCATCTTTTTTATCTGGCTAGCGCTACGCAATGTAGATTTACTTTGCTGTGCATTTGGATCCAAAGGGTTGTTTGATGATGTCATATAATACCGTTATGCCTCGCCAAAATAATGCCTACGTAAACAGACATAACCAAAATCACAAATATACCTAACAAGATGATGTCGGACTTAAATATCCTTTTAGACAACGATGTATGAATGTGAGGCACCACGCCCAATACTGGAACCGGAACCGTCAATTTTATTTTGTCTACGAATCGAATACGTGGATCCAGAAGGATGAATATAATAAGTAACGCTATAGGAGCAGCAATGCCTGCTATAGGTCCAGCCAGTGCAAAATGGAAAAAACGTATACCTTTGGGCGTCAACGGGTAGGCGGCAGGTTGCTGGATTCTGTACTTAACCCCCTGTCCCTCTATGTCTAACGTCATTGAAAGTCTAGCCGTTTCCTTTCTACCCAGCATTCCTTCATAAATCGATCGAGTTACTTCGTAGTCTCGTGTTAATTCCGATAAGTCCGCCTGACGAGCTGCAACTCGTTTTAAGCGCATCTCTTCATTATTAAGTAACCTCTCTGTCCCTTGCTGCCTACGAAGTCTCGTTGCCAATTCAACCTTAGCTGTTGACAATTTGCTGCGTAACTCCTCGTAAAGTGGATTAATGCTAGCCCCTTTTTGAGTAGATGAACTGCTGCTATTCCTGGTATCATCAGCTACAAGCTCAGACTCAGATAGCGCTCTTTGAAGGTCTTCAATTTGTAAACGGATCGAAACAACATCAGGGTAGGTGTCAGTATAGGTTAACTTTAACGTATCCAATATTTTTTGCTTTTTCCGAATCTGTTCCAAATACACCTCGGAACGAAAACGTCTATTAATAAATTGATTTTCGGCTTTTAGTTCTCTTTCAAGAGACTTCATGCGTATTTGAGCATCAGCTATATCAAGCTTCATTTCCTCTAGCAGGGCTTGCAATTCAGATATACGGCCTCTAGCCGCTGCCTCAGTACCATCAACATTTGATGATTTGAATTGCTTTAGCTTTTGCTCCGCTTCTTGCAGTTGACTTTTGTAGGTTTTGACCTGGCTTGCAATAAACTGAAAAGCTTCTCTGCTCTCCTTGCGTTTCCTCTCAGATGTATCTCGGATAAAATGATCTGAAACCGAAGTTAACACATCGTAAGTAACGTCAGGCGAGTTATCCGTATAAGTCAGCCGGATAAAATTTGACCCTATATTTTTAACCTGAATTTTTGATCGCAACCGATTGGTCATCGTTTCAATTTGAGCCGGCGACTCACCACCTTTGACCAATTTTGCATCAACAACAACTTGGTTAAGAATTCTAGGAGAGTAAATAACTTCCTTAACAACTTTTGCTTGATTTTGAACTTTGGTTATAGCCGCTTTGCCCGACAACAAAGGCTTAATAATATTTTGCTGATCCGCATACAACGTTGTTGATGTCTCGTATTTTTTTGGGAAAACCAATCCAAAAGACACAACAATTAAACTGACAATGGCATAACAAAACAAAATCTTGCCTTTGTGGATAAGTACCTCTTTCCACAAAGTGCGAGCGAATTGTAATATAAACGTAGCTTGATTTACCGGTGCATTCATTCGTATGTCCAATAACCTAAAAAAGACGCTCAGGCACAGTGATAATATCGTTCGGCATTAGAGTATAATTGGACTGAAGGTCACCTTTTTTCAGGATGTCATCCAAATAAACGGGGTACACTTTAGTTCCGCTAGCGTTTTTCCTATACAGTTTTGTGTCATTGCCATCTGCAAAAGGAGTCACTCCACCCACAAGAAGAACAATGTCCATTACCGTCATACCTTTTTGGTAAGGAATTGATGTTGGGCTAGCAACAGCGCCCGTCAAACGTATCCTACGTAAAAAAGTTGAACTAGTTGGGTTAGTAACAATGACTGTAACCTGAGGTGAACGAATAAAGCTTTCTAGTTTTTTCGTAATACCAGCTGCCAGCGATTCAGCGCTCGCACCTTCTGCTTTTATGTCACCGACCAAAGGTACCGATATATTTCCATCAGGTCGCACAGGTACGCTAACAGACAGCTCAGCATTCTTCCAAACCTTTACATCTAAGGTATCTCCAACGCCGATTTTGTACTCTACATTGGTTACGTTTTCAGTACTTTCCATATCAGCTGGCACGAGCCGAGCGGTCTCGCACCCAGCAAGCATTAACACCGCCAAAATTGTAATCCAGTATCTAGCATTCATAATTTTTCCCTTTTTATCCCAAGTGTTAGCGATCAACGAACGCCCTTTCCTAACAATACAACTTCAACCGTTTGAACAACAATTAGTAGATCAAGCATAAAGCTATGATTTTTCGTATAATACAAATCATACTTTAGCTTATTTGCAGCATCTTCAACCGACGCACCATACGGGTACTTTAGCTGAGCCCACCCCATCAAACCAGGTTTAACCCGATGCCGCTCATTATAGAACGGGATGTCCTGACATACACCTTCAACAAATTCTGGTCTTTCTGGCCTTGGGCCCACAAAACTCATATCACCTTTTACTACATTATAAATCTGGGGCAATTCATCTAATCGTGTATTTCGTATAAAGTTACCTATACGAGTGATTCTATCGTCGTTCTCTTTCGCCCACACTGCACCATTCTTTTCTGCATCTTTTCTCATGCTGCGAAACTTATACAATGTAAAAGATTTACCGTTAATCCCAACACGAGTTTGCTTAAATAAGACGGGGGCGCCGTCTTCAAGATAAACCAAGAGCGCTGTTAACACCATAAATGGCGCGGCCACACATAAAAGTATCGCACAAATAACCAAATCAAAAGTTCGTTTTAAGACATCTCGAACCTGGCTAAAAGAGAACCCTTGTGAGAAGACCAACCAACTGGGGTTTAAGAGAGATAACTCAATTTTCCCCGTTTCACGCTCAAGGAATGCAATCGACTCAGTTACCGCTACACCAGTTAACTTAGCATCAAGTAAACGGTCAACTGGAAACCACCCTCCTTCAGCCTTTCGCCGCTCATCCAACGCCACAATAATCTCATCAACGTTGTTGCTTTTAGCGCATTCCGCTAGGTTGCTGCATTTATCCATTATAAGGGAAGATCCAACTTCGTCATCCCCCTCGCTTGCCTTGATACACCCAACTACATGAAAACTCATGCTTTCGTGCTCAAACGCAATCATATCAAGTAAACTCGCAGCACTACTACCGGTACCCAAGATAAGTACACGCCTCTTTAACGCGTTAACATCAACCAACCAAAAAAATATCACTCTTACAGGAAAAACAAGAACATACCCTATCAAGATACTTATAGACAACACGCCTCTTCCAAGAAACAAAGTAGGAAATAAGTAATACAAAATCGTAAGGAAGCTAGCGCCAAGCAAACAGTAGCTAACCACTGTTCGTATTAAAACCCCAATATGACCTTCGTTCAATTTAGCAGGATAAACCCCTATTGCTAACGTACAAGCTATTAGTGACAGGCTAAATACAACCGATTGAGCAAAAATAGGCTCGGACACACTAAAGGAAAGTTCATTAATATTAGGGAAGCGTACAGCAACGGCTATATGCACAGAAACTACCAATACAATAAACTCAATTATCCCCAAAATCAGATATGGCGTATGTATGTAATGGTTAAATAAGCGAATATAACTCACTCAATGTTCCTTATCGTCGTTTTTTTGACTATTTATTCAGCAACAAATTGAGATACGCTACTAAATATTCTACATTCAACCAATAAGGGTTGATCAGGGCGCGTATGTTAGCACAGTAATAAGCAAAGTTTGTTATGGAACCGGTAGTGAATATTTACATTTGTACTATTCATGCATAACGATGTAACACATTGTTAAAGTTCGTGATAATGTTACTTACATTCTAAGAATAGCAGGGATTTTGAGGCGTAAAGCCCATGAAATGGTCCAGCGCCCTACATCGCTCAAACACTCTTATTGTTTTGATCATTAATTGTTCAATGTTGGCATTTTAGCCTTAACCAAAATACAGGCTAGTCATTTGGAAAAAGCACAGTATGGAATTCCTACAGTCTTGGCTTGCACCATTACCATTTAGCTCTTTTGATTATTTTATCATCAGCATAAATGTCATCGTTTTTCTTCTATCAAGGCACGTAGCCAGTATTTTTGTTGCTGGCCGACCACAACAATCCATAAGCCAGCGTTTATGGCTTTTGCGAACACTGAACCTTTTTCTTTTCGTGCTATACGTGTGTGCGGTTCTTTTTGAGCTAAAAGTCGTTCCTAAAATCAGTCAAACTGGCCTATTACTTCTATTTGCTTATGTCGCCAATCAGCTAATAAGTTATTGGGCTATCAAGAAACACGGTAGAATCAAACAGTTAGAAGACAAAGAAATCCACTCTGACACTTATACTTCTGAAACTGTCAGCTTAATCGGTGGATTCGTGTTGTTGATGGTTGTCGTCTTAACCACGCTCAATATATGGGGTCTTGAAAGTTGGCTACAGACCACTAGTGTATTAGGTGGCATCATCGTGATGGTGTTTTTCACAAAAGAATATTGGATTGGCGATATGATTGCTGGCCTAATCATACTATACAACGACCAATTGCAACCTGGAACTATTGTTCGTATTAAGGACAAGAATATCCTTGGTGTAGTCCTCCAGGTAACGTTAACCCAAACGGTAATCCGGGATTTGATACAGAAACATGAGATTTTGGTGCCTAACACTGCAATCAGAAACACGACAGTGGAACTACTAAGCAACAGCCCAAAATCCGGTTTATCTGATTACGTTGATTTCAAGATAGGCTACGGGCTCGAATTTGAAAAAGTAGAATCCTTCTTAACGAAAATATGGGAAGAAGCATGTGAATGCGAAAACGCCATTAATAGTGAAGCAAAACCAAGAATAACCATAATTGATAATGGAGATCATGCTGTAACATGGAGGTTGTATTTTAATATCAGCAATATATTCAAATTATTAGAGGCTAGAAATACTATCAACCGCGCTGCCTATATCTGCAGCATTGACGAAGGGATAGGGCTAAATACTCCCCTCACCCATGAACTGTTAAAAGCCCCTACACCAAATAAGCTGTCTAGGCGTTAGCTCGTTTATATCGTGTCAGATAGGCCCAACCAATACCGGCTAAAAAACCAAACAAATGACCTTCCCACGATACGCCAGCGCTACCGGGGAACACCCCCCAAATCATTCCTCCGTATATAATAAAAACACCAACGGATACGAGTAACGCGGTCAGCTGCTTATCAAAAATACCTTTAAAGAGAAGGAAGCCGAAGTAGCTAAAAATCACGCCGCTAGCACCAACATGGACGGAATTAGGTTGCCCTACACACCAAACACCAAGCCCGCCTGCTACCGAAACCGCAAAAGTAAGCATAAAAAAAGAACGTATTCCTCGAGAAATCACAAACAGCCCCAATACAAACAATGGAGCGGTGTTCAACATTAGGTGATTAATACTACCGTGTAGAAAGGGGGAAAATACCAAGCCACGTAAACCAGTAATCTCCCGCGGAATAATACCAAAGCGATTCAACTCATATCCAAGAACCAGGTTAACTATCTCAACCGCCCACAATATGCTAACAAACCCTAGCATGACTTTGACCTTAAGCGCCAAGTCCGCAGTAATACCTTTCACTTAGTCTTGTTCTCTCTACTGGACTCAACATATTGTATTAGGTTTTCAGCTGCTTTTTGTTTTATCGCGACACGATTATCTACATTAATCTCGTATGCTTCACTTAAAGCGGCAAAGTCATCCGCTGTAAGAGAAATCGACAATCTTGGTCTTTTAGGTTTGCTCGTTACGCTCAACCCTAAAATTTGCCTAACGCGATCAGATGGGCTTAACATACAATCCAAAGCCTCCTTTCTAATAACAGTTTGAACTTCAAAGCCCACATCAAATGCTACTTGAACCGCCTTGGCAGCCTTTTGCTCTCCCCTCCATTTCTCAGGAATCTTGGATGAATCAGGCATAATGTTCTTCCTCTACTGGGTGTACTTTGAGTGTGCGTTGAGCCTATTTATGACCCCAATAATGTTTAATGATATTGATAGGCCGACTCATGGAGATAGACACGTCAGTTTCACCACCATCCCACACATCGATATCCAAACCAAATTTCCCGCAATTACTTGCCAACTCAAAGTGATCAAAGGGCTCACCTTGAGCTTCCATCTCTCCTGACTTATGGTAATACCCCGGTTCGGCGTATTCAGTCCGCAAATACGTGGACCCCAGCCAATCCGAGAAACCCTCAACCTCAGTAATGTCCGTTAACACCGCAGAATGTTCGTCATCAAATACAGTGGAAAACTCATCCAAATTAAAAATCTTCTCGACGTCTACGGGTGTGAGTTTAAGGCCAAACGAAACGCTCTCATCACCATCTTCACTATCATAGGATAAAAAAAACGTTGTACCGTCGTCTCCTTTCAACACCCATTCTACTTCTTCCTCCCCCTCATATTCATAAAGGGCACGTAACACAACCTGAAAGGTGTTTCCTCTAAGCACATTGGGAAGTGAAAAATCATTATCAAGCTCAATCATATCACCGACCTTCAAATCAGAAACATGAGAGAGACCGCTTTCACTTTTCAGCTCATCTGTTCGAAAAAAACTTTTAAATAATGATTTCATCTGAACCCTTATACAAGAAGCCGTTATATACACTGCCATACAAAAAGAAAGGCCCAGAATATTCTGGGCCTTTCTCAAATGAACGATTTATTTCTTTTTTAACCGTTCCAAAATACTCGCAGCGGTGTCTTTTGTTTCACCAATTCCAGCAGCTTGCATTTTATCTTCCAGCGATTTATCAGCCGTTTCATCCTGGAGCTGCTCTGCCGCTTTTAGTCGGTCATCAAAGTCCAGTTGCTTTTTCTGAATTCGCTCAAGTGACTCTTTTGCACCAAGTAGCCGAGAATTACTACCCGCAAAATTATCAGTAATTGCAGCCGTCGCTTTCTGCACACTTTCAGTAGTTTTCACCATGGACAACTGTCTTTCATAGTCTTTTATTTGGCGCTCTGTTTTTCTAACAAGCTCTTTAAGACGTTCAACATGACCAGAGTACGTCGTTAGCGCCCCTTCCTGCTGAGATAAATCGGCATCCATTGATGCGATTTTTTCAGCAATTTCCAATGCCAGTGCTTCATCACCTTTATTTAACGCTTGAACCGCATAACCCTCATGCTCATTTACCGACTCTTTTAGTCGATTAACTTCTCTTGTTGTTTGCATTTGTTTTGCCATTACATCCGTCAAATCATGCTTGGCTTTTTTCAAATGCTCTCTACTATCGTGAATTTCCTGCTCGAATATTCGAGTCCCATTCGCGTCCACAATCGCTTCACCAACTTCACGCGCGCCGCCTCGAAAAGCGGTTAAAATCTTATTTAGAATACTCATTTCCTACCTCTTTATGATTCGGCTTACTTTAAATAATCTGTCATCGCTGAAATTGCTTCTACAGAGTTCTCTGCCAAAGTAATGATCTCGTGTACCACATCGTCAAAACTGGAGTTGGCCATTAGCGCTCCAAAAATGACGTATTTATCGCCAATTTTTGAAAATGACGATAATGGCATTGGAATGTTAATCTCTAACATCAGCTCCATCATCGCGCCTCGCTTTTCCTGTACGACCTCATCTTCAGACCACAAATACGAAATACAAAGGATCTGCGTTTCCGTTATAGATATGTAAACGGGAATCTCTTCATAATCGCTCACAACAATCTGCAGTACATCCGTATCCCCTGGAATCAACTGACAATCAAAATTAAAACCTTGGTAGCTATTAAGCTCCGAGAACCGAATAGCTATATCTTGCGTATTCATCAAACGTACACTCCCTAACGTTGAATTAACGTCATATTATTGATTGCTCGACATATTATGTCTTGAGAAAGACTTTAACCTTGCGGACATAATATGTCAAATGGTAAATATCTAATTATTTGGCTCATTTAACAAACCTTCTCTACCAACCCAAGAAGCCTGATGGTATTGATAAATTCGATGGGAACCTAACTCATTGATATTAATGGTATTTTCATCATCAAAGAAACTTTTTGAGAACTGAAAAGAACTCAATAGCAGGTCTTTCGTTAACCACTGTGCAGACTGCTCCCAAAGATGAGGTGTACGCTCAATACGTACTGACATTGGGATATCAATCTTCATCGCAAGAGACCATCCCCATTCACCAAAGCTAGGAACGTTTGTATGATATTGCTCAACTCGCCCAAAACCTGCAGCCTTAAGCGTTTTGCCAATACTAACAAAGGCTTCTTTTGAGTGATAAGGCGATGTGGACTGACTTACCAGAACACCATCGGCACTTAGTAAGTGTGATAATTGATTATAAAAATAAGTAGAATATAACTTGTTAAGGTCTGGGTGAGAAGGGTCAGGAAGATCCACAATAATCGTATCAAAATGATGACCACTTGCTACGAGGTTCTCAACTTCTATAAATGCATCACCGATAACCACACTTACTCTGTCATCAGCAAACGCATCATGATTTAAATCTGTAAGCACATCACGGATATGAGGTGGAATATCTTTAGATCCGCCCCTTGAAAATAAATCAATCAATTCTTCGTCCAAATCAATTAGCGTCACATGTTTAGGGGAAAATTCAAGAACTCTCCTCAACGCCAACCCATCACCTCCACCAATAATTAAAACGTTGTCTGTTCTTGCGCTACCAATAAGGGCTGGCACTACCAACATCTCGTGATAGATCACCTCATCATTACTCGAAAATTGCAGCCGGCCATTGATATAAAAATTATATACCGGATGAGACAATCCCTTAAGGTGACGCTCTGTTACGGTAATCTGCTGATATCTAGTGCTTTGCGTGTAAACGACCTGATCCTGATACAACAGTTGCCCCATTTTCTCAACCCAGGGGGCGCCTAGCACAAACATCAATATCAGAAGCATGACAACAATACCGTGTGCGAACAGTAGCAACATTGGCCGCGTAAACTCCTTCCAAAAAGTGGCCAGGAAAAGTGCCCCGGCAAATACGTTTACTCCTGCCGTTATTAGCGCAACATCTCCTATATTAAGTGGCAACATAACAGCAACCCAGATCGCTGCTCCAACACCGGCGCCAATATAATCAGCACCGTACAAAGTGCCGACATTATTCACTAGGTTTTTCTTGTAAATTCGTTGCCTAACACTCGCAATAAGAGGGATTTCCATGCCAATGAGAAATCCAAGAATACAACCAATGACAAAGGGCAAATTTCGACTAAGGTTATGTAGCTTCGCAATAACGCCACCATTAGGGAGCAAATCAGCGGGCAGTGAAAACGTGATAGAAAGCCACTGCGGAAATACACTCGTTATCGCAATAGCTGTTGAAATCAACAAAATCGCGGACGCCCCTACTGCCGCAATCGCGATTTCTAACCAAACAAAGCCATTAAAAGGGTGCCTTACATAACGGGCAAAAAATGCTCCTGCCCCCATAGATACAATCATCAAACCAATCATTGTATATATAGCAGTTTCTAAGCTCCCCAACACCCTTCCAGCATAATGCGCCAGAATATATTGGTAAATAAGACCGCACCCTGCCAAAACACCCATGATAACAATGAGTAAAAAATCTTTGGCTTTAGTCCAACGCGCCTCGGTACTTAAAGAGAGCTCCATAAGTAAAAATATCTTCGCTTAAATAGGGGATTTACGCTAACAGGGTAATTAACAACAAACCAATTGATAAAAAGATAACCGCTTCAATGGTTGCCACACCGATGTTACGTTGTGTATCTACTTCTTCGACAACATCAATACCATTTAGAATAAACTTTCGAGCAATAAAACTAAACAAAGTCGCTATAACCACTAGGTCAATTGCGGCTACCGCCCAAAGCATCAAGGAATAGAGCATATTTTGTTCATTATATACCACCAACCCTGAGGCTGCGGTTACCGCGAGTGAAACACCAATAATATGCCCCATATAACGCAATGCCAAAGCGCTGTTCCCGCTCACTATTTCTTCTTGCCAGTCTCGGCCCTTATTTCTTCTTGAAAAAATAACGACACGGCTATAACTAACGAGTGAAAGTAGAGCCTGAGTAACAACAAATGCCATTAACAATGCAACAATACTGAGTACCAAGTCGCCTTCAACCCAGCCTAAAACTGCTCTCAATATAATCCCCGTGGCAACAACGTTTGCCACATCAATTAACGCAACGGGTACATTGGCATTTTTAATTTCTTGCTGAATCGCGACGCCACGAAGAACCCAACGATCCAGCACAAAGCGACCAATTTTAATTAGCAACACGCCAAGTACGCCGTAACCAATCAGCAGTATTGCTTCATTTAGCAAGCTCGTCGCCACGTCACCGCTTAACACACCCGTTAACATTAGGCTTAGCGCAAAAATCGCACCGGCGAGAGAAATACCAAACGCAAAATTATCTCTTTCTGCTAATTCCTCAGTAGTACTAAGGTTAGACACTAACCCTGTCAATTTTCGCAAACCAACCACTAGCGCCACAGAAATAACAAAATCCAGCACAGTTATTTGCCACGCCCATATTTCGACGAAATTAATTGAAAAATCCATGATCACTTACCTAATGAAAGCCCGCGAGAGCGCTGACTGTATGAAGAGCGAGAACTACTTCCGTAGCTATTTCTGTTGCCGCCAAAACTGCTAGTATTTGATTTTTTGCTGTAACTAGACTTACTACTACTTAAGCCACTGTATCGGCTGGCATAACTTTTGGTATTTAATGAACGACTGTATTTACTGAGGCCTGTCGCACCACTGCGCTGTTTTGAATAAGGGCTGGTATATGGGCGTCCAGAACGTCTCGCTTGAAATTTTGCATTTTTATCAGCAGCAACTTGTGATTTATTTTGTTTAGGGGATGTAAAGCTAGAGCGACCAACGTCGTTGTAATAACTGTACCCTCTTCGGGATGACCAGCTATCATAGTGATATCGTCGAGACGGCATGAAATTAGAAAACAGGGAATACATTCCATACCATTCCCAAAAAGAGCGCCCCGACGAATCTGACCGCCAATTGCCATAACTGGGATTACCTACAAGCTGCTTACCAACTTGACTACCATCAACCCCCTGAGCTTGCTCTGCACTCATTGAAACCGCATTAACTCTTGGAAGCTGCCCCCCTGACATATCAGCAAGCACATTGACTGGGTCTGACAAGGCGTCACTGAAAACGGCAACGTTACTTGCTTCGGACAAACTCTTTAATTCCAAATAACGTTCTTGCCAATTATTAAAAACTTCAGGGTACTTAACAGCATCGTCAAGCCTGCGTGTCAAATTGATAAATAATGGCCCACTCGGATTAGCGTCTTGCCCAAGCTGTACCGCAAGGCTGCGATACTGTTCGAAATTAGAAGCAATAAACTCAGAGTAATTTTTAAGGATAATAGCGTTTCTAACCTGCCCTTGATCCAATGCCGTACGTAAACGCTCTAGTGATATTTTCGCTTGCTTCTCCGCACGACTTAACTGCTCTTCGATACGGGCTTCTTCCCCACAACCCGATAAAAGCAACAATGCTATGAAAAGCGGCAATAACGCAAAACTGCGAAGGTGTTTACACATAAATGACTTTATCGGTTGTCGTTAAAGGTATACCAGCCACGAAACTCTCCATGACTAATTGATAGAATAGCGACAGACATAATATGTCGACGAGCATCCTATTGGCAAGCGGTAATACTCAAATAAAAAACGAATTAGATCTTCTTCTTCAACGGCATCATGTTGAGAGATACCAAAACGTCCTGAGCTTTGTTCATCTTTGATACGTTACTAAAAGGCCCCACGCTGACTTGGTACCAATCTACACCGTTTGTGGAGACTGACACATGAACTCTTGCTTTTAGGCCATATTTAGAGAGTTTCCTTACTAAACGCTTAGCATCCTGCTCGCCGCGAAACGATGCAGCCTGTAACTTATACTTGGCCTTCTTACGCGTTGCTAGCTCACGACTTACGTAGGCTCCATTTTGCGTCTGAACAGCCCACTGACTATCTCGCAAATTATCATAAAACCCATATTCCACAGTGTCACCCGCATCATTTGCAGGGTCTACCGACTGGGCAATCTTTGAGTTGATAAAAGTAGTTGTCGTGTTAACAGGTGTCTTTTTTGTGGCATCTTTGACATCATCGGTTTTAACATTATCAGTTTTAACATCGCCAGCGTTAATATCACCAACCAAATATGCCTCTTCCATTTCTTGTTGGAATTCGATGATTTCGCCCTGATCTGGGGTAACATCTACAACGTTGAGTGCTGCAGGCTGAAGAACAAACCAGAGGATCAAACAGAGTACAGCGACCAATATCCAACGAAGTTGGAAAGGGCTATTTACGGAGAAGCTGCTCGCATGAAGCTCGCCTCCTCTGTTCGCTGAATTATTTTGTACAGCCCCTAGTGGTTCAACGTATCTAGGCACCGTTGCGAAATCATGAGTCATTCTGTTTTCAATTAAAGTTAACATCATCCATGGGATCAGTAAGTATACCCACATGAATATTCACCGCTATCTTTGAACTAATCTAAAGACAAGCTATTCCCGCACCGTTAAACTATTGGTATTCACGCCCCCTTACTTTAAATTTGGAATTTTAAATGAAACTCGCTTTATCTACACTCACATTAATGTCCCTTCTTCTGTTTCCCTCGGTCTCTTTTTCTAACCAGGTTAACCTGGACATTAGCGACGAAACTATTCATGTTGCGTTTGCAACAAAACCTTCGAAAAAAAGCTTAAACGTTAGCGCCTCGTTCCTACACCATGAAGATGACGGGGAGGTATACTCGGTAGGAGCTTTTGTACAAAGCCCGATCAACAATCGTCAGGATCTTCATGGTGCTCTTGGTGGGCGCTTTTACTACCTTGACGCAGACGGCCCCGATGGTTACGGCGTTGGCCTCGGTGGTGAAATTGGCTACAAGATCCCTACGATTAAAGGGTTAAGTATTCACGGAGAAGCATACTACGCTCCCAAAGTTACCATGTTCAGGGACATTGAGCGGTTTGTTGATGTCTCTGTACGAATAAAATATCGCATTCTAGAACAAGGCTCTATCTATCTAGGTTATCGCTCACAAAAAGTTCACGTTGAGCACACTACCAGTGAGAATATCGACGAAGGTGCTCACGTAGGCATTTCACTACAATTTTGAATTAGATCTGGTGTTAATGGACGATAGTATGCTTCATTAGCATGATTCATTAACACCAATCAACATGACATCGCAGCACCCAAATTGCTAATAACCAAACTAAACCCAGTTTGACGGCTGATCATACTTTGGACTTTTAATAATAAAAATGACCCTATACAAAAAGTATTTTCAATTACAGGTTGCTGTTTTAGTCGCGCTATTTGTTACTGTGATCTCACAAAGCACCTTCGCAAATGCCCCAAACTTGGTATTAAAAGACTATTTTAGCTCCAAGGATTTAACGAGTAACGTTGAGTATTTAGAGGACCCAAAAGCAAATTTTGATATAACACATTTGCTTTCCGCCCCTTCAATATACACCTTCACAAAAAGCCATCAAAACAGCCTAAATTTCGGGTATACATCGTCAGCGTACTGGCTCAAATGGTCGATGACCTACATGTCCCCCGATAAAGAGGATTGGTTCCTCAATATTTCAGACCCCTTGCTCGACCAGGCTGACCTTTATATTGTAAAAACAGATGGGTCAATAAATGTAAAACGTAGCGGGCAATTGATAAAACAGTCAGATCGCGAAATTTCAGGGCGCTCGCCCTCATACAGAATTGAAGGTACCCCTGGCACAACCGACACTTTGTATTTGCGTGTTGCCTCCGACGACCCTCTTCAGCTACAGCTATCACTATATTCTTCTACCGCAATGATCGAAGAGACATTTAATAGCACCGCTCTTATTGGCGCTTATTACGGCATCATGATAGTCATGTTGCTCTACAACTTATTCCTGTTCACAACACTTCGTGAACGATCATACCTTTTTTATTGCGCGTATTTGGTGTGTTTGATTCCGGCACAGATGAGTTTTGACGGACTTTCTTACCAATTATTGTGGCCCGACTCTCCATGGTGGGCAAACCGCGCTGCAGTGCTCCTCAGTGGTGCCGTCGCTTTAGCTGGAACTCAATTTGCCCGCGTTTTTCTCAAAACCAATATACACACTCCCATTCTTGACCGTTTCCTCGTCGTACTTCTGATAGCAGCAGCACTTGTGATACCTTGCTCCCTCACTTACCCCTACCCCGTAGCCGCAACCGCTGGTGTGGGTATCGCCGTTGTGTTTGCCATACTAATGTTAACAACGGCAATTATTGGCTTTCTACAGAACGTTCCAAATGCGAAATTCTTCCTGATTGCATGGTTAACATTTACTGCTGGCCTACTTATTAGAGCACTTACCACGACAGGTCAACTAGAGGTAAACCCTTTCACGTTGTACGCGGCTCAATTTGGAACTGCACTTGAAACAGTGCTTCTATCATTTGCGTTAGCCGACCGTATTAACTGCATACAACGTGAAAAAAGAGAAGCGCAACAGTTGGCGGCAAGTGCGTTAGAGCAATCAAATATAGATCTCAAAGAAACCAACAAAGTTAAAGATGAATTCCTGGCCACGATAAGCCATGAACTTAGAACTCCAATGAATGGCATTCAGGGTATGCTAGACCTTATAAAGTCGACACCGCTAAGTACAAAGCAGCAGGAATACGTCAAATACGCTAACATCTCAACCCATGAAATGCTAAGTCATATAAACGTTCTACTGTGTTTTTCAGAGGCACAATCTCGCAGACTAACCATCAAAAATGCCCCCTTCCAACTTATGCCGTTACTTGATGAATTAGCAGATACCTATGAGCGACTTTGCTCTCAGAAATTCTTAGAATTTCACTTTACCAAAGGCGAGCACTTACCTAATGCCGTATATGGGGATCCTACCCAATTAACCGCTATTCTCAGTAACCTTTTAGACAATGCCTCCAAGTTTACAGAAGCTGGAAGCATAGAGTTCAACGTGTCTGCTGAGCCCCTCAATACCAACAGCAAGGGGGTAGCGCTAAAATTTTCAATTACTGACACCGGTATCGGATTAACTCCCGTAGCCCAAGAAAAATTATTCAAACCCTTTACTCAAGCAGATAGCACGCACTCTAGGAGGCATGGTGGGCTAGGAATCGGTCTCGCATTATCGTCAGAATTAGCCGGCTTAATGGATGGTAACATTACCTATTCTCAGAACCACCCCAAAGGTAGCAACTTCACCTTATTTCTAGCACTTAACCAAGCGGAAGAAACACTATTCCAACACCCCGCCATTCGTACCAATGGCGGTCGCAACAAATCACTAAATTCACCTCTAAATCACAATAAGACCACTATTCTTATCGTAGAAGACAACAAGGTCAATCAAACCTTGCTAAAAGCAATACTTACCAAAAAAGGCTACGCAACCCTAACGGCCTACAATGGTGAAGAGGCTCTAAAAATTCTCACTAGCAACACCATTGACCTAATTCTGATGGACTGCCAAATGCCCGTGCTCGATGGCTTTGAAACCACAAGAATCATACGCGAACGCCACGCAACATACGGCTACCCTCCGATTATTGCAGTAACAGCAAATGCACTCTCAGTAGACAGAGACCGATGCATTAACGCCGGCATGAACGATTACCTCACAAAACCGATAGATCGCTACAAATTATACAAAACGATAGATGACTGGCTGATCAAAAAGAGTACAATTGGCACAATACCCGTAGAAAAGGCGCGAGTGAGTAACTAGCGATCAATATGGAAAAATATGACCCGCTCCAAAGCGATTCCTATACAGAACACCTGGCGCAGGTAAACAAAACCAAGCAAGTTATTGCGACAGAAGACATTTTTAACAATAGCGGTGCTATCATTGTTACCAAAGGCTCCCCGATTACAGGTGCTGTTGCTCAGCAAATTCTACGTTTTAAGCTAACCAAACCTCTACACGACACCATCCAAATTGAAGACGAACTTTCCGGCGACTCTCTCTACCAACATTTCGAGCAATTCCTACAATCTCAACCCGACTTCCAGAAAATAAATACCACTTTCCTGATAGACCCCATCATCAGAGCTGAATGTCATTTTATAAACATGTACCCCTTGCTTAGACAAAAGCTAACAGTAATGTCTTCCCAAATTCCCAAGCTGCTCAGTCAGACGATCGCAACAACATGGCTTTCTGTATTAGTTGCTCATAAAATTGGATGCGATGAACAAAGTATTCGGTCAACCTTTGTCGCATCACTGGCCCACGATATTGGCATGCTACATATTGCGCCCGATATTATTTCAAAAACCACAAAACTATCCGACAAAGAGTGGCGGCAAATACAAGCGCATTCTGTAATCGCTTTTGAGATTCTTAAAAATATTTCCAATATGCCAAAAGACATAACGCTTGCGGTGCTTGAGCACCACGAAGAATGCGACGGTACCGGTTATCCCAGAGGGCTTTTCTCCTCATCATTAAGTATTATCGGACAAATCATAGGATTAGCCGATAATGTCATCGCTATCTACACAAAAAGGCTAGAGCCTGATAATCGCTCCTTGCGAGATGTAATGCCAATTTTACAAGTGTCTAGTCGAAGCCACTTTTATCAAACCTATGAGGCTCTGATTACCGTCTTGCGCAATGTGGATTTACTTGGGGAAGGTGTTGTCTCTGCAGAAGGCATGCCCATATTTATTGATGATATTCTGCATAAGAATAATCAACTTAATAGTTACGTCGAGGTATATGAGCAATTACTACGCTCCATCCCATCTACTGACCAAGGTAACACCTGTAGCCGAGCCCAAACATTATACTCTTTCATATCTGACGCAATTAGAGGCTCAGGTATACTCAACGATGGTTATATTCGTTGGTTAGAGCAGGTTCGATCTGAAAAACTCAGTTTTGCATACCGCGAAATGGAAGATGTATTTTTAATGATGGAAGAAATAGAGTTTCATTTACAAAAGCTCAGACGATTGATCAATGACTACCTTTTATCTGAAAACTGCTCAAAGGCAGAGAAAGAACTCATCACCACTCACTTTGTAACGCTAGATACGATAAGAAAACAAGAAAAACCCTCTTCAACCGATTATTCGCTATAACCTATGCATACATAACCATCCGTGGTAACTCCAATATAGAAACTACCTATAAGGCATTTTCTTTTAGCTTCCACTGCTGAACCTTCACCTCCTCTTTTACAACATCGATGGCATCCAGCAGGATCAATCGGCCCGTTTCATTTAACGCATCAGAGGGCTCCATCAAGCGCTCAAGTACCATGTCAAACAACTCCTTAATAAGGTTGTCGGTGTCCTTGTGACCAATATCACCCGCTAGAGTATCCACAACATTAAAAACAATATCACTCACCGTATTTTCAATAACATCAGTCAGCGGCACTCCAACAACTGGCAACTTACCAAGAGCAGACACTTTTGGGTCAGCCTCAAGGGCCTCGGATATAATGGCATCAATATAGCGATGTAAATCCTGTTTTCTTGGTTCATAAACGCTATCTGTAATGGTGTTAACCCGGCCACTCAGCCATTCGATTACCACTTGTTTATGTGGCAACAGTACTTCAGAAACAATCCTTGCCACCACAGGGCTACCTGTTTTTATCTCATCTTGAACGCCATCAAGAACGTTAACAACCACACGGTCAGATATCTCTTCCACAATGATATCAGTATATTTTTTTATAAATCGAAAAGGGTAGCTTTTGGAAAGATCAATGATTTCATACTTTTGAAGGCGATATAGAATAGATATAACACGCAGCAGCCGAAGCCAACGAAAAGACCCTACAGGAATGCAACCCAACACATCGTACCAATGGACAAAGGGATAAAAGAACCAGCGATGGTAAGTCTTTTGATGGATTGCAATTACCCACCGAACCGACAACTCCGCAAGAAAAATACTAACGAAAATCAAGTCATATGCAACAAAATTAGGGTGAATATTGATGCTGTAAAATTGTGTAAAACTAGGAGATACCCATTGCAGGCCCGATTGAAATAGCTGACTGGTAAAAAAGGTGTCAAATATCAGCCAAGTCAAATTAATAAAAACCAACCCAAGCATCAAAAAATCTAAGGCGAAGATAATACCTTGGCGACTTTTTTTAATATTCGTTAAATTATAGGAAATCGTATCCAAAAACTGGGCCTCATCAAAGATTGCAAGGACGCCATAATACCTAGCTTTCTACCGTTTTAAAACTACAACTTCATACACCCTAAATAAGGGGGAGGAGAAAGCATTACTTTATTGCTGTATCAATTCTTCCATAAAACAGGGTTTTCCTAGATGAAACCCCTGTACATAATCCACGCCGATGTCCGCAACCGTATCAAGAACATCCTGGTCGGTCACATACTCAGCAACGATAAGCTTTTCCAAAAAATGCCCCATATCAGTAATGGATTTAACCATCGCATAATCAATATCATCATTCGCGATATTCTTAACAAATGCTCCGTCGATCTTAATAAAATCAACCGGCAACATTTTTAAGTATGCGTAAGATGACTGACCTGCACCAAAATCATCAAGCGAAAATCTACATCCAATTTCTTTCATCTCAGAAATAAAATCCGCAGCATCATCCAAGTTTGCAACGGCGGTTGTTTCCGTTACTTCAAATACCAATTTATTCCTAGGAACATCGTATTCAACAAGTTTTTCGAAGATAAAGTCCAAAAAACTATCATCATTTAATGAATGGCCAGACAGGTTAATAGCAAATCCACCGATACTATCTATATAGTCAGGATGTTCACTCATCCATTCTAATACCCGTGTAATTATCCAACGATCCACCGCAGCCATACGACTATATTCCTCCGCAGCCTTGATAAATTCAGCAGGTGGCAAATGCTCTCCAGAATTATCAATAACGGTAAGCAGCACTTCATAATGAGGCTTTCTCATACCGTCGCAGTCATCTAAGGGTGAAATTTTTTGACACCTTAATTTTAGCTGATCATTATCAAGGGCGTGATTAATCCGAGCAACCCAAGACATAACACTATCACGTTCCTCCAGCTGCTGATCGCCAGAGTGGTACACCTGTACCTCTGAATACCCCTTATCTTTTGCTATCGAGCAAGCAGATTCAACGCCTCTAAGCAACTCTAAAACATGGTCTGTCGTATGATCAAAAACGACCATTGCACAGGATGCAGATAACGTATAACTCTGATCCCCCCATGCAAATCGAATTTCGTCTACCGTATTCTTAATTTTGCTGGCACATTGAAAGCCTTCGTTTTCATCGGCTACCGGGCTTAATACTGCAAACTCATTACCTCCCAATCGGCCAATAATATCATTACTACCACTTGCATCAAGCAGCTCTTGGGAAACCATGCGCAACAAACTATCCCCCCCCTCGTAACCACAAGTATTGTTAATCACTTTAAACTGCTTCAGATCGACATAACATAACATGTAAGCTCGTTTGTTTTTCTTTGCCCTGGCAACACTTCGTGCAAGGCAACGCTCAAACTCTTTACGTGTTGCTAGCGCCGTCAACTGATCATGAGCAGTTTCAAACGAAAGTTGTTCGTATATTTTTTGCACCAAGGAATCAAGCCCTTGCTCCACAGCAGGAAGTCGCTCATCACTTAATATGCGAATTTCTCGATCCTTTAATGACATGGCAACATTTTCTAACGCTAGGTCTGCACTCTTAACACCGTGATGATTAACAAATACAAACCGAGATGAATCATCACTCAACCATGCTAACTGACACAATTTAGGAGTCTCAGACAACGCTTCCAATTCTACCCACTGCCCTTGCTTGAGCTTTTTGCTTCGTTTGATCCATCGTACCAACTGATTTTTAGTCCCCTCAGCGCCAAGGTTAATCATACGATCAATTACAGATGTATCTGCGGTTGTTTGAGCAACCTTATATTCAACAAATGCAGACGGGGCAATATCACTCCCCTCTAGCAATACCTTTAACTCATCCAGAATTTTTTGTTGATCGTATTTACCGGTAGGGATTTTCGACACCCCCTTTTCAACAAGTTTATAAAGTTCCTCTGGTGTGAATGTTATTTTTGATTCATCAAAGCAACCTTTCCCTAAGCGCAGTAACAACTGCTCAATCACCGTCACCGAGACAACCCACGCTTTACTCTGGGCTCCTTCACGAATGTAGCAAAGCCGCATTAGCTCTTTCCAGCCAGCATCCAATAGGTTTACGAAAGCCAAAGGAATCATCTTTTCACTCAATCGCTTCTCGATAGTTATCTCAACCGCTCGTGTAGCATTTTGCATACGTTGCTGACCATCAAGGGCCTCTGTAACACGAGCAACATTACGCTTTGCGATAGACTTTTCTTTTTCTACTAACGGTGTTAGCTCGGTGAGTGCTTTTTCAAACGCCTCATCACCATCACGATAATTCGCCAATATTGCATCAACAACACCGTCAATTTTGTCTTTATTCTTTGTTACGTTAAGACTTTCTTTATCAGACAACATTGCTATAGAATTCACCACCTGCCGTGCAGGGTGAAACTGTTGACTCAATACCTCTGGATCTTGCATCATCACTTTTAACAGCGGCACTTCAAGCTTGCGAAACTGAGGCTGCAGCTCATCATACATCTGTCGATTAGTAAGAATTGATTGAAAAAGAGAATCAATCAAATCGATTTTTTCTCTGTCTTCACTTGCTATATGGGCAGTATCATTTTCACTAGACGCCATTTGCTGTTCAATATGATGAATTAGCGCGCCTTCACCACTATACTTGACTCCCTCTTGTGACAAATGACTCTGTACCAAATCAACAACTTTAAGTAATTCTTCTGGATGAATAGGTTCACCCAAAGGTGGGCCGCTTCCTTGTGCACCTGTCGATGAAGATATAGGTGAAGATACCGATGCAGAGGCATGCCCTGCATCACTTACTGTCTGTGAAACGGAGCCCCCAGCGCTCGCGATATTTTGATGAATGTTTGAATGCAAACGTCTTAAGTTGATGGCCGTTGAGTAGGCATTTTTTGCAGCCCGCATTCCCTCTTGAAAGTTTGAATAAGCCTGCGTTTGACCCTGCTCTGAACTTGCACTGCCTCCGGCGGAGGGCTGACCTTCGGCAACACCGCCCTTAGCAGGATCATTAGCTTGAGGTGATGGTACTGCTGGTTTTTTCTTTTCGGGGCTCGAATGACCCAGATTTTTTGACGCTAATGTCGCCAAATAGTGTGTAACATCAACATCAGGGAGCACACCTTCATCAATGAATATCCGATTAAGATTTTTATAGACCTTGCCCAAATAATCAATCAGACACTCTTGAAACGCGTTAAACACTACTTTCTCTATCGCCTGGTTAAACTTAAAGTCATGAACCGAGCGATGAAACGCTTTACATAATACGGAGGGCGCATAGGGGTTTTCTAACGGGCTTTTCGAAGGCGACGGAAAAACAGCTTCTAGCCGTAATTGTAATTCCAACAATTGTTCTTTAAATTGTAATTCAGCTCTAGAAATTAATACTCTCACAATGAGCCAATCTTCAAAATCTTGCTTATCCACTAACGAAAGCTGGCCGACTTCGAGATCCAGCGTTCCCGTGCCGGACACGATATTTCTCTTTTTGCCTATAGACATCTCTGACGCTGACAACACAACATTGTCAATGCAGTCACTAACCAGTCTCTCCCGCTTTCTATTAAACAACGCTATCGCATCAAAAAAAGGATGTTGGTCGGCATCATTTTTCTGTTTATCCGCCGTTTTTAGTAGCAAGCCCTCCAAGGTAGTTAGATATTCATTAATCGTTTCATCCAAAAAGTCGCTAAAGTAATCGTTACATTTTTTTAGAATTTTATTTTTGGTTTCTAGCGGAAAGGCACTTTTTCCAGCAACACTATCGATAGCTTTTGCTTCGTTACCTTTTAGTACTTTTGTGGCTTTTTCTAATGCCTGAAAATTCACATTATGATTAACATCAAAACGAGCACCAATTCCAGCTTCGGAATAATGGGCCACATTAGCGGTGATATGACAATCTTCACCGTCAACTGAGATAACCACTCGAATAGGATCAGCTATCTTCAACCCATGACTTCGAATCGAAAAGTACTGAGACTGGTCAGTATACATTAGATACAAACCTCCCCAACTAAAATCACGCAGGGTACAAGTGTGCGCTGCTCCATTATTTATAGAAAATACCGCATCTATTTCAGTACCTAAACGTTCATATTTTCGTTTATCCTGATCACTCTGCACTGTATTTATTCCCTATTTTTAGTTCTTTAGTTTTTACTAAATCAACACACTTGTAACGCAGAAGGGTCAGCATCGTTTTCTGTAACGTCAACAGACATACCCCTTGCATGAAGGTCTTGTACAACAAGGTCAAGGTAGTCTTGATCCACTGCGGGCGCCACAAGCGCTAATAGCTCTCTGCCGACGCTCGTTAGCATATAAGCAGGTACATGAAGCTCTGTTCTTGGTTGAACAGACGTAATGTTAAGCCGTTTATCCGCGACAACAAGGCTCGCGTGAAAACCTTGATCAGAGTCGGAACGCAACGCTTTTGAAAGAACTTTGCCAAAAACACCTCTTACAATGCCATGCTCTTCTAGCTTCTCGAAAAGCTCAGAGTCATAGTGACCTACGAGTGCTTGTAGTGCACTGCGATAGACAAAGTCACCCAATGTCCATGAAGCTAGACGATTAAGGTTACCGGCATCTTCAATCGAAAAACCCGACAAATAACCCAGTGCTTTTAGGCTACAGCTACCTGAGTTTCGCAATTCACGCACCAAAATTCTCGCCCACAATTGTTGCAGTGGTCCATTAGATATTTCACAGGCATTCAGTTTCCACCGATTGAACCACCGCCTATCCAGAGGGCCCTTGTCAATTTCATTGAGGTCAATGCCTAAAATAATACGCTCAGTTAGCAAATAGAGTTTCTGTAACCTCAGCAATCGCTCTAATGCCTCATACCGAGAAAGATCATCAGCATTAGATAACATTTTGTCTATTTCAGGCAGTCGCATCACCTTTTCTGCGTCAGCTTGCTGAAAGTCAATAAATTGTGAATACGCGACATCCGCGGTATTTTCTTTATCTGTCGAATTAAAGGACGCCTGCTGAGCACTCGTGTCACGCCGTAATTCATGCAGTTGCTTTTCGATTTGTAGCAGGTGTGTCAGCTCCTTACGCCTTACATCACCTAAGGGCTGGCCACTTCGCTGTATCTTATCGGGAGGAGAGATTCCAAACATCTCCCGGGGTGTTAAGTGCACCCAAAGCTTACGCAACAATTGAATTCGCAATATAGGATTGCTCACAATCACTCCTTTCTAACAACATTTAGCCGAAGCTAACCCCGTTCATACTGTAAGTATGGGCGAGAATATGGCATGTACAAATTCTGATGAATAAAACTGCTTTTAGGGCGCTATTCACCGGTAAAATTGGGCTCCCTTTTCTCAATAAAGGCACTCACAGCCTCATCATGATCAGTAGTGTGGTGAGCCAACGCTTGTAATGATGCTGACAGTTGCAAAAGTGAAGAAAGCTCAGATCTTTCACTTTCCTTCAATAGCACTTTAGACATCCGAATAGCGTGCGCCGGATTTGCGGTAATTTGACGGGCTAGACGCATAGCTTCATCCAACACTAGTTCAGGTTCTACCACCTGGTTAACCATGCCCCACGACAATGCCTTGTGTGCACTGATTGGCTTCCCTGTATAGGTCATTTCCGCCGCTCTAGCGGGACCGATGACTCTGGGTAGCAGCCATGCCCCTCCATCACCAGGAATCAAACCCAACTTGATAAAGCTTTCTGCAAATGTAGCAGTCTCACTGGCAATACGCATGTCACACATCAATGAAATATCACAGCCCGCACCGTAAGCAGCGCCGTTTACCGCGGCAATGGCGGGAACTTGAAGTGAGGAAAACGCCACCGGTATACGCTGAATGTGTTTTTGATAGTTCTTACGTAACTCTTGGGGGTTACCAGTAAATATTCCCGTTTTGTCCCTCATATCTTTGACGTTGCCACCAGCACAAAATGCCTTTCCAGCCCCCGTTACCACAACAACTTTGATATTCTCTTCGGCATTAACTTTAGCGATTGCCAGTTCAATTCCATCAATAATATCTTCATCAATAGCATTCATAACCTCTGGGCGGTTGAATGTTAATAAGGCAATATCTTTATCCACTAAGGTAAACTGCAATGATTTGTTCACTATTTGATCTCCGGTGATTTTCTTGAGACGAAAAAAAAGGCTCTATTATAATAGAACCTTTTTGCGATATTAGACGAATAAAATCCAAGAAAAGTAGGAGAACAAATTCACATAAGCCAGTGATATCCTTAAGATTTTAGCCAGATTTCACCTAATTAGTACTTATTACTCCGAAACACTACTACCAAAACGAAGAGCCACTACCAACCGACATGCAGCGATAAGCGGTGTATCCGCGTAATAACTTTGGCCTGAAGTGGAAGCAAGCCACTCCCCTGCTAAACGCTGGATATTAATGGTATAGGCTTCCATCAAATCAACTAAAAGCGCTTTATCTTCGTAAAAATGAAATTTACCCTCTGAATACCCTGCATCAAACTCCTCCGTAGATGAATTCTTCTCCAGAGCCTCACAAGCGTTCTTGTACACCCAAAAATCAAGTTCTTTGCCTTCTAGCGTGGCTACATTCATTATTTTACACTCTGCTTAACCAGTGGTTCAGTATCATAAGTCGGGGCATTCTTGTTCAATGCGTTTGATCAGTCAAGTCCTCAAATCAATGCATTCTTAATAATGCATGATTTTAGGTTTGTGCAGTTAGGTCATCACACTGGGTTCACTTAGGCCTGTTATCACATTGATCGAAGCAATTTCATCTGCAACGCTACCTAATACCTTTAGCGTAAAAAATACATCATCATCTAATTTTGATGCATTATTTTCAATCTTCTCTAAATATACTCTGATGGTCGCATTATCCGTTCCTGTACCAGAAAGACGGTAAATAATACGATGCCCGCCTTTGAGGAAAACCCGAACACCTTGGTTTTTTGTTAACGAACCATCAATGGAATCCTGATAAGCGAAACTATCAGCATTCTCCACTGTGTAACCTGAAAAAGCTTCTCCCACTAACTGAGACAGCTTATCAAGCAACCCTCCCATTACCTGATCAGCCTGTTGCTGAGGTATGTTTTCATAATCATACCGGCAGTAATAACTGCGACCATAGGTTTCCCACAAATTCATTAGAATCTGCGCAGGTGTTTGTTGACGTATACCGCAGATGGTTAACCAACACAGAACTGTCCATATTCCATCTTTTTCTCGAATATGATCACCACCAGTACCAAAGCTTTCCTCACCACAAAGGCTGATCTTGCCTGCGTCGAGTAAGTTACCAAAAAACTTCCAGCCAGTAGGTGTTTCATAACAATCAAGCCCCCTAGCCGCAGCAACTCGATCTAGCGCTGTGCTTGTAGGCATTGAACGGGCAACCCCCTGTAAGCCCTTTGAGAACTGAGGTATAAGATCTGCGTACTCTGCAATCACTGCAAGGCTATCGCTTGGACTGATAAAGGTGTCTTTACCCAGCACAAGGTTCCGGTCACCATCACCATCGGATGCAGCTCCAAGTAACGGCGCTCCATCAATCGACATTGCTGCAATCAACGCTTTGGCATGAACAAGGTTTGGGTCTGGGTGCTCACCACCAAAATCTTCTAACGGAGTAGAGTTTATAATATTACCAAACCCAGCCCCCAAGCTATCGCCAAACACAGATTTGGCATAAGGCCCTGTCACCGCATGCATAGCGTCAAATACTAGTGACAGACGCTTCTCAGCAAATTCTGTTTTCATCCAATCAAAATCAAATGACTGCTGCATCAACACATTGTAATCAATCACAGCATCTATTACGTCAATTTCCATACCATTAAGGTCTGACGTTCCTATTGTAGAGAGGTCAACATCCTCACCCTCCACTAGCCGGTATTCATGTAGATTTTGAGTGGCTAGATACAAGGCCTCGGTAAAAGCTTCGGGCGCTGGACTCCCATTAGCATTGTTAAACTTAATACCAAAGTCACCATTTGGCCCGCCAGGGTTATGACTCGCCGAAAGTATTACCCCTCCACCGGCAGAGTTTTTACGGATTAGATTTGACACTGCGGGTGTCGACAAAATACCGTTTTGCCCAATAATAACCCGTTTGATGTCGTTGGCTGCGGCTATTTTCACAATACGCTGAATGGCTTTATCGTTATAAAAACGCCCGTCTCCACCGATAATTAACAACGTCTTTTCAGATTCAGATAACTGATCAAACATCGCCTGCACAAAGTTCTCTAAGTAGTTTTGTTGCTGAATATGGGTCACTTTTTTACGAAGACCTGACGTACCAGGCTTTTGATCCATAAAAGGCTGAGTTTTGACAATACTTACCATACTTTCTTCACCTTCAGAGACAGTCATAACGTAATGGAATAAGGTGCTGTATGCTATATTTCATTGGGGACTAAGTCACGACATTACTAACCTTAATCCCGCGCTTAGCCTACCGCTATTCGGTTATTTTATAGGCAAACCGTAAAGCACTTGGTAGTCTAATGGTAATCCTAAGCAAGTGTCGAAAAAAATTGGCAAAAGGAGTTCTATGACTACCATAAAAAATTCACCCCCTCATACAAACAAACCCCCTTCTCAATGGATTACCGTTTCGCCCGAATCCACTATGGAAGTACTTTCCGCCACAGAGGTTGATCAACTCGTCGCGTTAACAGGTTCTGATTCCTACACTCTTTTTCGACAATGTGCTCTCGCGGTCATGAACACTGGCAGCACAATTGATGATACGAGTGAAGTTCTTACTATCTACGCTGATTTTGAGATTAAGTTCATTCGCCAATCCCGCGGAATAAGACTTTTACTTGCCAACGCGCCACCGCTGGCTTTTGTCGATGGGCGGATGATTCGGGGTATTCGAAAACAGCTATTTTCTGTTTTAAGAGACGTGTTATATGTCTCCAACGAAATTATGCAATCACGTCGTTTTTCATTGCATTCAAGCGAGGGAATAACCAATGTGGTTTTCCATATATTACGTAACGCAAACCTTCTAAAAAAAAGCAGTCAAACGCCTATTGTTGTGTGCTGGGGCGGTCACTCTATCGGACGGGACGAATATCAGTTCACCAAAGAAGTCGGTTATCAGCTTGGGCTGCGGGAGATAGATATTATCACTGGTTGCGGACCGGGGGCGATGAAAGGGCCAATGAAAGGTGCGACCATTGGGCATGCCAAACAACATAACCGGGAGGGGCGATATATTGGCATTACTGAACCCGGTATTATTGCTGCTGAATCACCTAACCCTATTGTTAACGAATTAGTCATTCTTCCGGATATAGAAAAGCGCTTGGAAGCTTTTGTTAGAACAGGCCATGGAATCATTGTTTTCCCTGGTGGCGCAGGAACAGCGGAAGAAATTCTCTATATTTTAGGTATATTGCTACACCCGAAAAACATTGAAATTCCATTTCCTTTGATTTTCGCCTGCTCAAAAGATAGCGAAGATTACTTTAAGCAAATTAATGAATTCATAGGGCTTACTCTTGGCCCAGAAGCCCAATCAAAATACACAATTATCTCTGATGACCCAGAACAGGTCGCAAGAAGTTTAACCCGTGGAGCAGAGGCCGTTTTCACTTACAGAAAACATCATAAAGACGCCTTTTACTTTAACTGGATGTTACACCTTGATCTAGACCTTCAAACACCGTTTGAACCGACTCACGAAAACATGTCCAAACTTGACCTATCACCAGGCCTTCCCCCTCATAAATTAGCCGCAGGGTTACGAAAAGCGTTTTCCGGTATTGTTGCAGGAAATGTAAAAGAACAAGGGCTTAACGCCATTAAGCAATACGGGCCTTACAAGATACATGGCGACCCAAACATCCTTGCCCCTCTTGATAAATTACTTTCAACGTTCGTGAAGCAAGGAAGAATGAAGATCGGCAGCGAAAAATACAATCCATGTTATGAAGTAATGAAATAGCTATTTTTTTGCATCTTCACCTTCGAGGTCAATGTCAAAAAACTCTATTGTACCGTCGACAATTTCAGCCTCTACCCGATGTCGAAAACATCGTTCATCCGCCACACGCAAACGGCGGGTGACTTCCCTTCCCATATTCATTTGAAGTAAAGCGAACTGCTCAATATTAAGTTGATATATCTCCATTAAATCCGCAGAGGTTATGGTAATCATTTGAGTATCTTCAAGCGCATAAGCTGACGCACTTCTTGGCATAAAATCAAATAACGCCATCTCCCCAATACAGTCCCCTGCATGCATCCTTCGTAACAAATACCGATGATCTTCATTGCGCTTTATAATTGCGACCTCACCAGTCTCAATAACATACATAGAAGATGAATGGTCTCCTTCACGAAAAACAAACGCTCCTTTTTGTACACTTTTAGATACTGACTGCTTAAGCAATACATGGATAACCTCTGCACTGATGCCTCCAAATATTGGAATCCCCTGTAACAAGGTAATTCGCTTGTCTGTATTCACTACTATCCCCCTAAGTCGATCACTAGACCTCTTTTCATGATGGTGCCCAAATCGCGATTTTGCAAGATCACACAACCCACAACACCCGTAAAAGTAACAAAACATCACAAAAAGGTGCTCTCAGCGACTTCTTACAAAAATCACCTATTAACCCGCCATAAGAGGTCATTTATCACCCATCCTGTATGTTTCGCTCACACCTAGTAACAGAGCAGTTACAGTAATCTGATAATGTCATTAGGGAACACTGCACCAACCTTTTATCAAATTATCAAATGTGTTTAAATCCGCAAGATTGCCAATTTGGCACTTCAATTAGTTTCAGCGCCATACTAACAACCAGAATACCAACAACAATAAAAGGGAAATTTTTATGCAGTCGACATTGGCTCGAATATCACTTTTGCTTTGCATTTTTCTTGTCTCGGCATGTTCAGAGGTTCGCATTGACTTGCCAACTAAGAATTTCGTTGATGACGCACAACCCGATACATTTCAAGTCTCATTTACCAAAGGCATCCCTAGCGATTTAGTCTTACAACTCAATACTGCCGATGTTACGACGCTGTTTGCTACAACAGAATCTGGCGCTACGGCATCAAATACAACCTTAGAAGATCATATATTCTCTGGAAAAAATGTATTTAAAGCCTCCGCTGGCGGCGCATCATCACAAGTTATCTTTTACTACGATACCGAAGGCCCTGTCGTTCACATACTGAACGCTAGTAGAGATACCGGAATAATCTCTGGCTATCTGGCAGATGTTGGGGGTGTCGAGTCCCTATCCCTTGACGGTGCATCCATTACACTGGATGAAGACAATAACTTCTCAACACCATTTACTGATCAACCATTTAACACCTTCATTGCTATCGATGGTTTCGCACATCAATCCAACACTCAGTACGCCAGGAAAGATCAACAATTCGTCCCTGGTATGTCTGCTCGACTAAACCAAGGCGGCATCGCATTCCTAGGTGATGCGCTCGCAGCAGCCCTTGGTAGTATCGATTTTGATGCAGCAACTGAAAGCCTGAACCCACTTATTGGCTTTAATATTTTTGGTTTGTTTTCTGCTGATTTATCACTGAAGAATTTCGCTTTCGATGAACCAAGCATTGTTTTAGATGTGCTTGAGAATGAACGCCTAGAAACTGACGTTGATATCTCGAATTTCTCTATTGGTGTAGAAGTAACTGGGAACGCACTATTTATACCGCTCAGCATGGGCGGAACCATATCTATTGACAACGTCCAATTTGACTCTCAAATCGTAATGGACATTGTTAATAAAGATCTAGACCTTGGTATGGAAAATACTGATATTTATCTTGATGGCTTCAAAATCGATTTTGACCACATCCCTAATATTCTGGGTATTGAGACGATTATTGGTCACATTATTGGTGGCGTATCAAACTTTCTATTACCCTTCTTCGCCGATATGTTAGAAGGCATAATTTTACCGATCGCGTCTGACTTTATCGGTGAAATCCCTATTAACCTTGATATCACCACCGCCGAAAATGAAACGCTTCACATCCAAGCGCTACCTACGTACCTTGATACCTTCGATAAGGGCTTAACCATCGATCTAGGCGCTACTGTAACCGCGCCAACACCATCTGCTGATGCAACGCCAACACTAGGATCTCTGTATACTGCAGGGGAAACTCCTTCCATTGGTAACACAACCCCAGACGGCGAAGCGTTTGACATCGGTGCAGCTATATCATCAAACATGATTAACCAGGCACTGTTTGCGGCCCATGAAGCTGGCATTACAACAATGCAGATTCGTCCAGACAATACCCCTGGCACCAACCCTGAGGGTGTATCGGTTATTCAGTCAGATGAAGATGATATCCAAACAGCCGACGTGATTGGGATGAGCATCCTACCTGCAAGTGCACCATTTATCGCCCTAATGGATACTGAATCAGCAAAGGGATCACTTGGATGGCACGATGTGACACTTGAGTTCGACCTAAAACGCATAGGTTGGGAAGATTACAAAAACATCTTCAGCATCACATTTAGCTTAGATGTCCCATTTGAGCTTGGTGCCACAGATGACGGCTTCCTTCAAATTGGTATCGAACAACTCCCTAACATCGAAGTGCTCGCATCAAGTAATTCTGGGCTAATTCAGCTAACGCCCGCCTTCATGAACAAAGTTCTGGACTACTTTATGCCGGTTATTATGCCAAAGGTTGCAGAAAAGCTAAAATCCATACCTCTTCCTAGAATTGCTGGCTATAGCATTCACCCTGAGGATTTTTGGATCACTGGTAGTGGCAACAACAACCTTGCATTAGCAGGCAGCCTGGTAAAACTAACCACCACCGATGCAGCTCCAGCTCCTAGTACAATCCTCGCCTTTTCAAACACGGCCTCTCGCGCAACGGCTAGCTCCACTGCGACAACAAGTAGCACAGAGTTAAGCGTAAATAATGGCGAAGTAACTATTGGAATTTCTGGCGTCAACCCTGGAACTGACACACTAGAGTATCGCTTTCGAGTTGACGGTGGCGCTTGGTCAGTCTGGAAGCCTAGAACAAGCTTGAACCTAAGCCGATTACTAGGCGGATCACACACAGTTCAGGTGTGCTCGCGAACCGTTATCTTAAAGCAAGAGCAAGACTGCCCTTCAGTATCGTTCAATACAGCTGTTCAATAACTGAGCTAACCATCTGACAAAAAAGGCCCTATTGATTATTCAATAGGGCCTTTTTTTGGTTGATGCCACCAATTAAGCCCTTACCTAGCCCATCACCCGAGGGGTGTTGTTAACATTTATTAACGCTTCACGTTGTGACGGATTTCATAATATGGTTTAGTATCGGGTACCAACGTTCTGCAATCGGATATCTATTCAATGAAAACAAGCATTTACCGAAGCACCATAGTACTTGTCCTCGCCTTTCTACTGACCGGCTGCCTTACTCAAAAACCAAAATGGATGGTTGAATTCCTTTCTGATCCAGATGCGTTTAATCACACCTTCGCTAACGATAGCGACATGATACTTTATGCACATGAGCTAGAAGGCGATCTCACCATTGAGCACTTTGACACTAATGGTGCGAATACCCACACTACCTCACTGCAAGTCACCCTAGACCAAAGCAAAGGTTTTATTGCGCTGCCTAACGGAAATTTCTTTACAAGCGGCAGCACACCAGACACGATTTCGTATGTAGATACAGCGGCAGAAACATTCTGGCAAGGGGCATCCATTAGCTCACTTCAAGATGCGGAAACTTTCGATATTGCTGGAACCTACAGTTACCAAGGAATGATTGCACTTTACGGTGCAATACAGACGGATAGTAACGATACAAAAGGCATCATTGTAATTATTGATGAACTTGGCAACGAATCTTCAAGTTTTTCCATCGACGGTGTGACCCGCTTTAGCTCAGTCACCACTGAACCCGGCGGGAACATCGCAATTCAAACATCTACTGATCAGATTATTACGTTGTCTGATGCATTTGTAGAATTAGGACGCTTCGCCCTCCCATCAGGAAAATCCCTAATAGCATTGTCTCTAGATCACCCTGTGCTTCTGGTATCCAGCGGAGCAGATATACAGCGGGTCGACGCAAACGGAATCGTTGAGTGGACCTATGACAATCCAGATATTTCATCTCTCAAGGGGCAAAGCACAGACCTTAGTGGCAATATTGTTATCTGGGGAGACAAAGCTAGCTACAACGTATTCAATATGAAGACCGATCTTGCAACCTATGACAAAATAACTGTCAATGGTGCGAGACAATGGCTATTCCAATCAGAAGACAAAATGAACGTCATTAAATACGTCGGTATTGATCATAGAAGCAATGGCGACACAACAGTGAGCTACCAAGGGTGGAGAGGTGAATTAGCTGGGCTACTTATTGGTGGAAGCACAGCCACACCTGTGCGCGTAACACGAATGATACAGCACGACACTATCTCAGCTTTAGGAAACCGCGCTACCCATCGAGTAGAGCCTACCAGAACTGAGGTGTACGCCCAATGTGGATTTTTATGCATCGGCATAACATCAGAGACTGAAGGCCACTGCGAAAGCCTAGATGTTGCGTATATCAACAAGAACATAGCAACTGTCAGCAAAATATGTGGTGCTGTAAATGACGATACCGTCAAGGTATCCTACTTCTAACGCTAAAGTGCATTGAGAGTATAGTACTAGCACCCATAAAAAATGGTCAGTTAACACTGGCCATTTTTTATGGGTGACGACAGATTATGTGCCGATACAAATGCTCAAGAAAGCGCATAAGAAAACAATCAATCCTTCGGCATGCAACAATGTTTATAACGCTTCTTACTTCCGCAAGGACACGGCCCCTTCTTTTTCGGCTTAATGTCATTCGAAATATTAAGCACGTCTTGCTGATAAAACTGTGACAGCGACTCAAATACCTCCGGGTGTTTTCGCTGTAACATCCCCGGTCTCTCAAAAAAGTATTCCGATGCAACCGCAAAAAATTCCGCTCTATTTGTCGCACCATATCGGTTGATGTTGGTTTTTCCTTGTTGGATCGCAGTGATTTTGGCGCCAACCAATTCAAACCACGGTATCGAAAATGCGTATTCTTTTAAGCGCTCAGGATAACCATCACACTCCCCATCCATCATATCCACCAAATGCACAAATTCATGGATACCGACATTCTGTTTATCCTTTGTATTCTCAAACCCTCGGTATAGTGACGGTTTACACAGAACCATTTTTCCATTCATAGGCCCAGTGCCAACCATCCCTGTAATGTGAGAATCTAACTGTCCACACTCAAAACGATCATTGAACGCTGCCGGCAGTAGGCACACCGTTTTTAAATTAAAATAATGCCACTTAGGAAACCCCCAAACAGGAATAATTGCGCTTGCCGCAACCAACAACCGATCACCGTCAGTTACATCAAACTGCCCTGCCTCAACCGTTGTAGTTTCTAAAAACAACATGACGCGCTGATGGAACAATACTTTACCTTCATCATTAAGTGATCGGTAAAATGCGACTTTATCAGCCAAAAATCTAGACCACGACGCATCCCATTGGGTAGGATCCCACGGGGTCTTTGCACCTAATAATGAAAGAAAGAATGTTTTTATCTGATGAAACATTAAATATCCTTATTCAAAAACTCTGGCTCAAGAAAAGTCCAAACATTATCTAGCAACATCTTCTGAGCGCCCCTGTTTGGATGTATCCGATCATCTTGCATATGCTCCTTAAAACCACCCACCCCTTCTAATAAAAATGGCAATAAGCGCACCTTGTGTTGCTTTGAAACAGAATCAAAAACGGACTCAAAAAGCTCTCCATATTTACGGCCATAGTTTGGTGGAGTTTTCATTCCTAACAACAGTACCTGAATATCTTTAGATAGGCTCAAGGCGATCATTTTTGATAAATTATCCTCCATTGCCTTTGTCGATAGCCCACGCAACCCATCGTTGCCGCCTAGCTCAATAATCACGACATTAGGCTCTAATCGCCCTAATATCTCAGGCAAACGAGCCAAACCACCTGCCGTTGTATCGCCACTAATACTCTCATTTACCAACTGAATCGTATGACCCGACGCATCGAGCCTTCCCTGGAGCAAGGTTACCCAACCCTCACCATCGGGTATGCCGTACCCAGCACTAATACTATCGCCCAACACAACCCACGTCTCATTCTCCATAGCTACATCAGGTGTAGCTACATCAGGTGTAGTTACATTAGGTGTAGTTACATTAGGTGTAGTTACATTAGGTGTAGTTACATTAGGTGTAGTTGCATTAGGTGTAGTTGCATAAGCTGTACTGATATTTGCCAGCAACAACATAAATACTGATCGAATCAAACTTCTCATAGAACCTCTTGTCAAACTTCGCATCGCCTGTAGCGGCATATAGAGCATGAATGTCAGTGTTTTGTATTGTCTCACTCGTGAAACATTCTGTTCAGACTCATTTGCTATATTCACTACCACGTTAACGGTTCACTCTATGGTTGTTGATTTGTTAGGATAGGCGAAACAATACCACACATAGGATCAAACGCTAACGTGAGCAATCTTGCCCTGGCTGTCCAAGCGCTACACAAATCTGTCGAACTAAATCAACAAACCATAGAAATCCTATCGGATATTAGCCTTAGTATCACTGAAGGTGACTCTATTGCGATTGTTGGCTCCTCAGGGTCAGGTAAATCAACCTTGCTCGGGTTAATGGCAGGGTTAGATAACGCTACCACTGGTGATATCACCTTAATGGGTAACAACCTTTCTACGATGTCAGAAGATCAGCGCGCAAAAGTACGTGCTGAACATGTAGGTTTTGTATTCCAGTCATTTCAGTTACTCCCCAATCTATCCGCAACTGAAAACGTCATGCTGCCCTTAGAAGTGTTAAATCAAAAAAATGCACAAAGCCAAGCAACTGCAATGCTCGAGCGCGTTGGTTTATCCCACCGCCTCACCCACTACCCCAGTCAATTATCGGGAGGCGAGCAACAACGCGTTGCACTAGCCAGGGCCTTTGTCACCCAGCCTGACATACTGTTTGCAGACGAGCCTACTGGAAACCTGGATACCAAAACCGGCAACCATATAGCGGATCTACTTTTTGAGCTTAACAAGGAAATTAACACAACATTGATTTTGGTTACCCATGATGAACATTTGGCAAAACGCTGCCAACATACTATTCGCCTAGAAGCTGGCGCATTGGTAACCACATCATGACACTACCAACACTCATTAGATTAGCGCTTAGGCTTCTGTTTCGTGAATGGCGTGCCGGTTCATTGACCGTTATGGCAACCGCTCTACTCATCGCCATCACCAGTCATACGACCATTGGATTCTTTACTGAACGACTAAGCAATGCAATGGAAGCGAAAGCCACTCATTTGCTTGGGGCTGATTTAGTCATAAAAAGTCCATCCGCTATCAGCCCAAAGCTATTAGAAAACTATACAAACGGGAACATAAACGAGAATTTAAACGATGCCCCCAAGGCAAGTCTGAATATAGCTCACACCGTAGAGTTCACCACTGTTGCCATCGCTGGGGACGAATTAAAGCTCACCGCAGTAAAAGCGGTTAGTAGCAACTACCCCTTAAAAGGGTTTATGCGTACCTCTCTTACCTTATTTGGCGAAGAAATCACAACAACAGACAGTCCTCCCACCGGAGAGTTATGGGTTGAGCATAGGGTATTATCGTCATTAAGCATCAATGTCGGCGACACTGTTGATATTGGAGATGCCGCCCTAAAAGTCTCCCGTGTCTTAACCTTTGAACCTGATCGCAGTGGGGCGTTTTATGCGCTTGCACCGCGCATTATTATGAATATAGATGATTTACCAAAGGCAGGTGTTGTTCAACAAGGTAGTAGAGTTGATTACCGATACCTCATTGAAGGCTCCCCCGCTAACATTAAAACCTACCGGGATTGGATAAAACCACAACTAACACCCAGCCAGTCTGTACTAGACATCCACAATGAACGTCCATCCGTAAGCTCCTCCCTAGTCCGCGCTGAAAGTTATATGAAACTATCAGGCCTTGTCGCGATTCTACTTGCCGCCGTTGCGATAGCCATGAGCGCCCGCCTTTATGCCGAATCTCATTACGATACCAGCGCACTGATACGCTGCCTTGGCGGCCGTCAAAACGACGTGCTATTCATTTTCATTCTTCAACTCGCCATTCTGGCATTTTTTTCCGGTGTTATTGGATCCATATTTGGGTGGCTATCTCAATCGCTCATTGCATTTCTAATTCAAGATATGCTACCAGAATCGTTCCCCCAACCCAGTCTTACCTCTGCATGGACAGGGCTAGCGTTAAGTTTTATTGTTCTATTTGGATTCTCCCTTCCCACCCTCATTCGCTTACGACAAGTGTCCCCTCTTAGAGTGTTACGTAAGAATCTAGAACCCAATTCACTATCCGGAGTGATTATTTATCTGGCGACATTCATTTTTGTCAGCTTACTCATATTTGTTTACACCCAGGACATTAGACTCACCGCAGCATCACTCATTGGCGGCGCCACCATCGCGCTGTTTGGGTTTATCATTGTTGCTCTGCTATTTATGCTACTCAACAAATTCAATCAGAAGTCACCCCTAATCATAAAATCCGGTATTCGTAATCTCATTCGCCGAAAAAATGAAACTCGCTGGCAAACCCTAGCCTTTGGCATAACATTGATGGCAATGACACTGGTTGTCATCATTCGCTCAGACCTTATTGACACATGGCAATCCCAGATGCCGGAGGATATTCCAAACCATTTTGTAATGAATATTCTGCCCGGTGACGTTAATGCTTTCGAAGCGTTTTTAGCAGAGAAAAAAATAACATCCAGCAATCTATACCCGGTATCTCGTGGTCGTCTCACCCATATTAATAACGTTGCTGTTAAAAAATCCGTCACCAAAGAAGAAGAAGGCAATGAAGCCCTAAATCGAGAACTTAACCTCACAGAAGCTAAAGTGATGCAAAAGGATAATCGTCTCGTTCAGGGGGAATGGTGGTCAGATAAAACTAAATCAAGCAAAACATCGCCTACCCCAAGCATTCCAAAAGTATCTATTGAAGCTCGATTAGCTAAAAAACTAAATGTTAAGCTTGGTGATGAACTCACCTTCTTTATTGGCAGCCGCTCTCTAAAAGCCAGTGTAAGCAGTATCAGAACCGTGAAATGGGATTCTTTCAAGCCCAATTTCTACATGGTATTTGAACCAGGAAGCCTTAACAGCTACCCCACCACAAATCTGACAAGTTTTTATTTGCCCGAGAAAAATAGGGATGCACTAAATGCAATGTTGCGCCAATTCCCAGCCATAACATTATTGGAAGTTGGCGCAATTTTAGAACAAATAAAATCCATACTCGCACAAGTCACACTCGCTGTTGAGATTGTACTTTCATTCGTGTTATTTGCCGGTTTTGCAGTAACGTTTGCTGCGCTCCAGTCAACATTATCCCAACGCCTTCATGAAGGCGCTCTTATGCGGACATTAGGTGCAAGTAAACGGCAGATACGCATCAACCAATGGGTTGAGTATGCAATGATGGGCTCCCTATCTGGGCTTATCGCCGTTTCGGGGACGGAGGTTGTTCTTTGGGCACTCTACACACAAGTCTTTCATCTTGAATACAACGTCAACCTTCTCTTGATCGTACTTCTACCGTTAGTAGGCGCATTAGTCATCGGCTTGTTTGGTGTATTTACCAGCAGAAAAGTGTTGGATGAGAGCCCAACGCTGGTATTAAGGGAGCTGTGATGTTTAAAATTGAACGTTAAGGGCTAACGGAAAAACAATGCTTGAAGTAAATACCAAACGGATTTACTTCAAGCATTTTGTAATATCGACCATTCAGCATCAAGCGTTTCGTTTCTTATCGTAAGAATATTCCCAAGCTGCAAGAAGACAGAAGTATAGGGCGGCCTCAGGTTATCCATCCCGTACTTAGCCGTTACCCAGCGCTATTTATGCCCTTCTGAGCAATCGCTTAAGTGCTAGTTTTTGGCGCGTAAAGACTGGCCCTAAACACCAATCATGCTGAATATCTTGCCACAAAACATCATCGTAGTTCATACCTAGAAATTCCAAATACTGCCTATCCGCTACCACGAACTGCGCCTTATAAGGCAGTATAATTCCACCTAAAGCCAGCTGTACATTGAGAGCTTCTAGATGGTTTGCACACCAGTGATTCAGTAACGTTGCACATTGATTTGCATACCAAAAACTTCCACAATCCGCACCAGGCCCATAACCCTCGCAAGAAAGTATTGTACGCGCATGTTCCCAATCACGAAATCCATAGTGACGAGCAATAAATAGCTGGGAATGCTTTAGTTGAGGGTTGCGATTTTTACTAAGTACGAGTAACTCAGCCTTAAAAGATGGCTCTTTAAGCAATCGTTTCGCTTGGATCTTAAGTTCTTCTACAGGGGATAACATAAATAGAATCCTAAATAGTCTATTGTTTCCCGCATA
>MAAC01018301.1_pt1 | contig 124984 bp, 108 predicted proteins | sample 1115981 | NCBI WGS metagenome assembly MAAC01 (sample SAMN04961126, study PRJNA320927) | seawater metagenome | isolation source: sample BD02T64 sea water enriched with oil for 64 days | place: USA:Gulf of Mexico | collected 2013-07-27
TCCTATCAGGCGAGGAAAATACCTCGCACGATAAGCGTAGAAAAAATAGTCAGGATTTGAGATATTACAGAGCTAGAAAAGGAGCGCCCCTACCGCGAGGAGCGGTTTAGTTCTTTGTCGCATGAACAGTCTTGATATCGTTCTTTCTGATGAACAAGTTAGGTGTTAAAAACATAAGTGTTTTAGGCGGGTAATTATTTTGCTAGTTCTATCTATGTGCTTAGAATTTAAGAAGGTGAAAACTGTTTAACAAAGCAATATTGTTGAACTCGGTGTCTTGTCAAATGTTGAGCCAGGCACAAAACGCGCTGAAAATCACATAAAGCATTGCTTACACTAGCCTTGTTTTTGTCAACCATTATTGGCCGCTTATTGTGGCATATATTATAGGAGAGTACGTGGAATTACATGCATTAACCCCAACAAAAGAGAGAAATGAAATTGAGAAATATATTGGTCTATGATACGCCGAACTGTTTGGTCAGGAATCGATGCCATCAGCAGATGATTTCAACAGCATTTTCTCTCAATTAGAAGATTCTGATAACAAACATAGTGCTTTCTGTTTGAAGCAGGGTGGTGAAACCGTTGCCTTTTTTACTCTGACCGGTAAGAAATTAAAGATTTGCTTGTAATAGATATAACAAGCAAATTGAGTATAAGGAATGAAATGATGGTAGAAGTTAACCAGCAGATTAACCTAGGGCTCGCCGATAAAGAAATATTACGCAGACTAACAAAAGAGAAGAGATCTATTTAGCGGGTAGTATAACGCTCGGCAATTACAGGAAGTAAACTGAACCTTGCACCAGAGCCACTGGCGTACTTAGTTTATTGTTAATCAGATTGGGTACAGTGACGATTTAATTTAGTTCACGTAATAAATTAACTAGAGAACCGTGCTATTTAGCATTATTATGGCGTTTGAATTTATAATTAACTTGATCGGGCCCATTTTATCTTGAATATGAACCACCAGCTCCTTACTAATTATTTGATTTTTAAGTCTCACGAGTACACGTAACGATGACTTTTTTTAAATATAAAGCCGACTATGTGCCGGTATTTTTATTGTGTATGATTTTTGTTTTAGATCTTGTCGTTTTTTTCTATGCAGAGCATCTTTGGCAGGTGGTCACTTGGTTGATAATAGGCATAGCACCTAAAAGTGTATTTTGCTCATTTAGTCATCATCATCAACATCTTGAGACCTTTAAACAGCCGATACTTAATCGACTTATCGAAGTGCCTTATGCCTGTATTACGGGTATTACCAGTCACCTTTGGTATTTACATCATGTAGTTGGTCATCATATGAATTTTATGGATCAAACTAAAGATGAATCCCGTTGGAAAAGAGCAAATGGCAAACAAATGACTGAGTTTGAATATGCCTTTTCGGTATGGATAACGTCTTATGCACGTGCCGCTATTGTTGGTAAACGTTTTCCAAAACAAATGAAAATATTTGTAACAATGGCGTTGATTCAAGTAAGTTTATTAACTATTTTATTTATAATTAACTGGCAAAATGCCCTGTTTGTTTATTTATTACCTATGGCTATTTCGTTATTTTTAACCTCGTGGCTTACTTATTACCACCATGCCGGCTTAGACACACAAGACGAATTTGAAGCCTCGTTTAATTGTACTAACCGCTTTTACAACCTAGTGACAGGTAATTTAGGTTACCATACAGCTCACCACAAACGTTGGCGTCTACATTGGTCTTTATTACCCGAATATCATAAAAGCATTCAGCAGCAGATCCCTGAACACCTAATACATCAACGTTTCTTTTCTGGTAGAAGGTTACATCAAGCCGCGGTCAAAATTCCAAACAAAACACCAACGTTAGGCTTTGTGGTCGACCACATAAAAGAAGGCATAACAAAACAAATCAGGCCGACGCGGTAAACCGCTCGCCTGTTTGAGACGTTATCGAATTTCTGATTGATTGATGAACTCTAGACAGGTTAAATCAAGGAGTCTGATTTATCTTTTCAATCAAAAAATCAAAAAACACTCGTAATACGGGTTTTGGGTATTTGCTACCATGATAAACGGCACAAATATCGCCACTGGAACCGTCGTGCAATGAAGGTTGCCAGTCTGGTAAACAAACAACCAATTTTTTTTCTCTATTAACGCTGTCATCATCCAGGTCGACATTTGCACGATATCGCCATCATGAATGGCAGCTTGAAGTAACCCCTACCCAGAACAAAGATTTGCAAATGAAACAAAACGTTTATTAAAAATTTTGGATGAGCGACTTCAACATCAACAATATATGATCGGTAGTGAATACAGCCGACATTGCTTTAGGTTATGCCTGACCATAGAAATTGAATGCATGATGCTCCCATACTTGGGTATACTGATTTTTTAGTATTATCATTAATTCCACACCTCTTGCAAAATGAGTACAATAATGAAAAAGAGATTATTTATTGCCGTTGGCTGCTTCGTTCTTTTTAGTCAATTTGCTTCGGCAGAAGTGATGATTAAAGGGCGCTTGCTCACTGAAAATCAGCAGCCAATTGTACAGGCTGAGGTTCGATTTTCAGGCGTAAGCACGACAACAGATAAGCAAGGTTACTATCACGTTAAGGTTGATGATGCTGATATTTATCAGCTTAACTTTAGCAAGCAAGGTTATTATCCAAGCGTGCAAACATTTAGTCACTTTGAGTTAACCAATCAAGCCGCACCGTTGACCATTGCCGATATCACCCTGGTTCAAAAGACAAAAGGGCGGGTCATGCTTGCTTTTGGCGGTGATGCCATGATGGGACGTCGTTACTATAAACCTTATTTTGGTGATGAGGTATTGATAGATGATGACTCTCGCAGCAAAGATAGTCGAGCCATTGTTGAAAACATTAAACCTTATATGAGTTTGGCCGATATTGCTGCGGTTAATTTGGAAACCCAAATATTTGCCAATAAACCCGGCGATGCCGCGCCTAAATCCGTGGCGTTTTACTCGAAACCCGAAATTCTCGATGCCTTAACCTGGGCCGGAATTGACTATGTCACCCTGGGAAATAACCATACCTATGATTATAAAAAGTCGGGTTTAGAAACTTCGCTAAAACATATGCGGGCATCAAAACTTGCTTTTTCAGGTGCTGGAATTAATGAAGAAGAAGCCTTAAAAGCTTATGCAACAAAAATTAATGGCGTTGATTATGGTATGTTGGGCTATGTTGGCTGGGAAGGCCGGGCAACGCCAAATCAAGTCGCCGAGCAAGACAAAGGTGGCGCTGCTTTTGGTTCACTGAAAAACATTATTGCGACAGTCACAGCACAAGTGAATGCTGGTCGGGTGCCGGTAGTGCAATACCATGGTAGCCAGGAGTACAGTAACAACCCGACCGGGGTAACAGAAAAACGCTTGAAAGCAGCAATCGATCATGGTGCTGCCTTAGCTATCGCCCATCATCCACATGTTACGCAAGGCATAGAGCTATACAAAGGGAAATTAATCGCGTATTCAATGGGCAATTTTATTTTTGATCAGTACATTCCATCAACCCCATATAGCTTTTTACTGTACGTTTGGATGGACCAAGGTAAATTTCATCGCGCAGAAATTGTACCAATTTATTTAAAAGGCTATAAGCCAACACCGGCAACCGGCATTAACCGTTATACCACAATGAAACGTATTACCACCTTGTCGGCACAACGTCATACTCATATCGGCCAATCGGGTGGTCACGGGGTGATTCTGGCAGAGCAACCACAAGTAAATAGCCAGCACGCGTCGATTGCATTTCCTGATAATACCAAAACCGCGCCACTGTACCTATTGCCCTGGCAAAAAGGCATAGCGCAGGTCATTACGCCGAAGCATGTCTCTTATCGTTTAGGGATTAATTTAATGAATGGTAGTGACTTTGAGAGTTTTACCACTTTTAATAGTAATGAACGCAGTTGGCTGTTTGATCGAAAGCACACGGTAATCAATAACTATGGCGCCAGTGGCAGCAAAAGTTTAGGGGTAATGGTGAATAGCAATCAAACCAGTGAAGTTGGCTTGCAGGCGTTTCGGCGGAAGTTTAAAGGTGATATACCCACCACAGTTACGGCGAAAGTGAAAACGGAAAATTCGGCAAAAATAGGTTTTTACTGGCAAGGCAGGCGATACGGTCAGGGCTTTTTCCAGGCTCGCAAAGAAAGCGAAAAACATTTGATTGGCGCTGTTGATTTAGCGGGAAAATCCGCTTGGCAAACGGTTGAGTTTGATTTTGAGTCAGTACGGCATAATTACCCGAGCAAAGGCTATCGCTCTTATCGGGTACTCGCTGAAATTGAATTAGCCGATGGGCGTACCGGCAAGGTGGATATTGATGATTTCGCTGTTATCGAATGGCAAAGCGCATTTACTGAGCTCAGTACACCTTTTCATACCAGTGTGGAGTCTAAGCAAGCCTCTTATATCGGCATCAGTAAGCCTACGACTGATACGGTAAAGGTTAGGTTTCAATAATCTTGAAAAGTTAAGGCTATGAGCCAGCTGGCTGCGAGCAACTCGCAGTCCGTTTATTACCAATAAGTCAGTTTATCTTAACTTATCCGCAGTCTGCTAGTAGCTCGATGCTAGCAGCGCAGCAGGCTATGGGTTAGGCCAGCAGGTGATAGTCAGATTAATTTACAGTTAGACCACCATTAATTGCTATAAGTTTAACATTCATTAATAAAAACAAAGCCTTACAAATGCGGTGTAATCTTTGCATTTAGTCGTTGTATAAAAATACTTATACAAGATAGGTTATGGATAACAACCAAAAAAACTCATCAGGAGCAGAACGGCGGAATTTATCATTAACTCACCAAATGTTATGGGATAACCTTAACCCCGCACAAAAGGTAGCGGCCAGCTCATTATTTCACTTTGGCTTTCGCCTGAACTTCATTCGAGAATCAACTACTGATGCCATTGTTGGATTGCTGCTCGATGGCAAACCAGCAACCATAAACAGGGATGGGGTTATTGATATCAGTCCTGACATTAGTATGCGTGGATAACTACTGATACCAAGTTGACTAATTATCTGCTCATTTTTAATGGCTAAAGAATTGTATGGAACAATTCTTCTTTGCGAAGCAGTTCTACGAACCGAAGGCATGGATGCCTGAGATAAAACGAATAACTACGGCTTTATAAAATTGATAAGTAGAATAACTACTTACTAAATTTCATGGATTGTATTTATCCGTTTTCCCTCATGAAAAAGTAAACCACTTAATTAATCAAATTGGTATGAGACCAAGTTGACTCAGTATGCATTTGGCTGGTTGAGTTTTTAAGGGGACCTTTAAGGCTATGCGCCAGCAGGTGCCTGTCAGATTAATTTACAGTTGCATCACCAAGAAATCTTGAAAGCTGAATATTAATTCTTTAAATCAACGTCTTGCAAACACGGCACACTCTTTGCTGCTATCCGTTGCATAAATGCATTTATATAAGATAAGTTATGGAAAGCAACCCAATAACATCACCAGAAGCCGAACGACGAGAATTATCATTAAGTAACCAAACGTTATGGGTTAAACTCAACGCCGCGCAAAAAGTAGCTGCCAGCTCCTTATTTCACTATGGGTTCAACCTTATCTTCATTCGAATATCATCTAATGATGCAACCGTTGGATTGCTGCTCGATGGCAAACCAGCAACCATAAATAGGGAAGGGGATATTGATATAACTCCAGTTATAAATATTCGAAAGTAAGGAAGAGTGAATAAGTTAGATGCTGTTTCTGACTGAAAATGTACGTGTGATGAGCGAATTTCAACAGCGCAGGGGAGCCATAACCATTCGTCTAAGGTGAGTGAACATATCTTTAATGCCTACAGGGTAGTTCTTTCTAGAATGGAGACGATTAAATTAGGAACACAATATGTTCAATATATATAGATTGCTAGGAGTGATCTGGTTGTGTCTTTTTGTAATTTCGATTTCTGGAGAACGTTCAGTTGTCAGCGGTGATCGCAAAAATCAGGCTCAAATAAAAATTAAAGCTCTAGCAATACCGTGCCAATTTGACCCGGACAACGTGCCGGAGATGGTTGAAATTCCCGCAGGTGATTTAAATATGGGGGCCACTAGCTCACCATTTTTCAAGGATAAAAATGCCAGGCCAGTTCACCGTGTTTGGGTAGATTCATTCGAGATGAGCCGCTGTGCAGTAACCGTCGCGGCATTTAGACAGTTTGTCGAGTTGACTGGCTACGTAACCGATGGCGAACGTAAAAAATATTATGCTAGCCAGGCTGAAAAAGGCTGCATGGGCTGGAACGTAAAGAAAAAACAGTGGTTGTCTTCCCCTGAAGGCTACTGGAAAAATCCGGGTTTTAAGCAGACAGAACAAAATCCTGTTACCTGTGTTAGTTGGAATGATGCCATGGCGTACATCGGGTGGTTGAACAAACGCTATAATGCTAATTTCCGACTGCCAACTGAATCGGAGTGGGAATATTCAGCCAAAGCACAAAATGGTGTCCAAGTTGATGATGTCATTACTAATCACGATATATGTGAATTCGCCAATGGCGCTGACCTATCTACTCAGAACGAAGCTTGGTGGGACACTAGCATGGTCGCTAGCGATTGTGACGATGACTACGCCTATATAGCACCGGTTGTGAGTTTTAAGGCCAACCCATGGGGCCTTTATAACATGCAAGGAAATGTGTGGGAGTGGGTTCAGGACTGCTTTCATGAAAACTATAATGGTGCGCCTGAAAACGGTACCGCCTGGCTAAATGACGACGGTGGTGATTGTTATAACCGGGTTTTAAGGGGCGGCGGGTGGATCAGTCGGCCATCTGCATTACGTTCAGTGAAGCGAAATTGGCATCATATTGATGTGGCTGACTATGCCACTGGATTTCGATTAGCACAAGGAGGTAACTCGATGTATCAACACGGCCTATGACCATAAATAACAGGGAGTCATTATGAGCAAAGCATCACTTGCACCACCGCTGGTCGGCCCAAAGCAGAATTTAACGGAACTCACCGTTAAAGCCTTAATTCTCGGCGCTTTACTTTCTATGATCTTGGCGGCAGCCAATGCCTATATTGGCTTATTGGTTGGTCTAACCGTTTCTGCATCCATTCCTGCTGCTGCCGTCTCTATGGGGGTATTGCGTTTATTTCGGCGTTCTACCATTTTAGAAAATAACATGGTGCAAACTGCGGCTTCGGCCGGTGAATCACTGGTTGCCGGTATTATCTTCACTATTCCCGCCCTAGTCATGATGAATGCCTGGACCGGTTATGAGTATGGTCCTATGGTGGCTATTGCCATTTTGGGCGGCGTGTTAGGTGTGGCTTTTACTATTCCGCTCAGACGGGCATTAATTGTCGATGCACAATTAAAGTTTCCAGAAGGTGTAGCCACAGCCGAAGTCCTGAAAACTGGCGGCATAGCAACGGATAAAGATCACCCCGACCATGTTGCCAATGAAGATGCCGCCAAAGGGGTGAAAACGTTATTAATTGCCGCCGGCATCGGCAGTTTATTCAAGTTGTTGGAATCGGCATTCGGGCTTTTTTCCGCCGGGATAGCCACGACGAAAAGCTTCCTTGCCGGCAAATATTTGTTTATCGGGGATATCACCCTGAGCCCTGCTCTGATCGGGGTTGGCTATATTGTCGGCTTAAATATTGCCGTATTGGTGTTTCTTGGTGGGGCTATTGGCACTTTGCTTGGTGTGCCACTAAACTGGTTGTTTAATTCTGAGGCGATCATGCTTGCCAGTGACTTAGACCCCAGCACACCCTGGGCGCAATTGAGTCTCGACAATTGGCACGATTTGGCGATTCAGTCATGGCAAAATTGTCGCCGCATTGGCGTAGGCGCGATGATGATTGGTGGTCTCTGGTCGTTAATCAGCTTGGCCAAACCACTATATTGCGGAATAAAAGCCAGTATTCACGCTTATCGAGCGGCCAAATCCGGAGGAACAGACAAGGTCTTGCGCACTGAGTTTGATACGCCGATAAATTATGTGGCGCTGTTGATATTAATATCTATCGTGCCCTTGTATTTTATTTTTTATATCGCCCTGGCGGATTATGACGGCAAAGTGTTTATTGCCAGCATAATGACGCTGTTAATGCTGCTGTTTGGTTTTATTTTCTCGTCGGTCGCCGGCTATATGGCGGGCTTGGTGGGCAGCTCGAACAACCCCATCTCTGGGGTTACCATAGCCACCGTTATTGTCTCCGCCTTGATATTATTACAGTTGATGGGCAATCAGGGACTGGCCGCAACGTTAGGTCCTATTGCGGTTATTTACCTGGCCGGCATGATCTGTTCGGCGGCGGCCATTGCCGGTGATAATATGCAAGATCTAAAGTGTGGTCATGTGCTTGGCGCGACGCCGTGGCGACAACAAATTTTTCAGGTGGTCGGGGTCATTGCTGCGGCTATGGTTATCCCATTTGTTTTAGACCTGCTCGATAAAGCCTATGGCATAGGTCGGGTAAGTCTGCTAAACCCTGAGGCAACGCCATTATCGGCGCCTCAGGCCGGTTTGATGCGCGATTTGGCCACGGGTATCTTTGGTTCAGGCATTGCCTGGAACTTTATTTTTATTGGCTTCGCTCTGGCCATAGTGCTTATTATTGCCGATACCATTCAACAAAAACGGGGGTCAGATATTCGTTTTCCCGTGTTGGCGGTAGCCGTAGGTGTGTACTTGCCGTTAGGCTTGTCGGTGCCCATTTTTATCGGTGGCATCATTGCCCATAGGATCAAAAGTACTGCACAACAACAGCCAGCAGATATTGCCAAAAATCGAGAACGTACCGGTCTGTTGATAGCATCTGGCCTGATCACTGGCGAGGCATTAATGGGGGTATTAATTGCGGTAGTTGCGGTTAGCTGGCCAGGGGCAATTCCGCTGTTTCATGATTTCAGCTTAGCCGGCTGGTTTGGCTTCATCGCATTAGTGCTAATTTGTTTATATTTGTACCGCAAAGTTGTGGCAAAGCAATAAAGAGCCTTGCAAAGTTCAACAAATCAATTTCTTGTTTCAAAGGCCTATATAACTGGTGTGCAGACCTTTATTAAGAATAAGCTACTAAAACCAATCATGTTTAAACGATTGCGCTTTTTATTCTATTTTGATTTTCCTTCGATCACGTCAAAATTTTTATATCCAACATCCAATATCTACTTCTGATAGGGTTGCTTTTTTTGCGGATAAACGTTCACATATAAAGATAATCTTATATTGAATTCTCATCTATTTGCAGGCAAGATTATGATCTAAATATACATATATCAATGTTTTAACTAAAAATTAATATAAAGGACTATATCTTGAACTTTAAAGTAACGTGTATAGCTTTATCTGCATGTACATCACCGACAAGAGGTACGGTTAACGCCCCTTTAAATCAACAAATACAAACAAGCCCTGTTATCGCTCAAACAGCTGAAAACCTCTTTAGCGAGTAGTAGCAATTAGCCGTTTTAGTGATGAAACAAAACGTGGAAATAGCTTTTGGGTTGATAAGAATAACAATAGAATCGGTAAACAAGCCTCAGATATCCTATCGGCACGTTTAACCGAAAGTGGTAAGTTCTTGATGCTTGAACGTACCGACTTAAGTAGTCTTAAACAAGAAAATATACGTAATGGTGATAATCAGGATGCTGTTGCTGCAGATTATTTAATTATTGGCTCTGTATCTGAGTACGGCAGGTCTACCAAAAGTGAAGTAGGAGTCTTTTCAAGGAATAAGCTTTAAAAAGCTAATGTAACTGTAAATATCCGTTTAGTGAATACTAAAACATCTGAAGTTATCTACTCTGAAGAGGCTAGCGGTGAAGCGTTATCAGAAGAAAATCACGTATTAGGCGTAGGCGAACGGGCCGGATACAACTCTTCACTGGATGACAAAGCCCTGTCTGCAGCAATCTCAAAATTAGTTTCAAATGTAATGGAAAACCTCTTAGATTCTCCATGGCAAGCTTACTTACTAACCAGTGAGGACAGCCAATTTTTTATGTCTGGCGGAAAAGATCAAGGTATTAAACTTGATGATGAATTTCAGGTGTTAGCAAAAGGAAAGCAGTTGAAAAACCCTCAAACATGGCAATTAATAGAGCTTCCGGGTAAAAAAATCGCAACCATTAAAGTGCTAGATTTTGTCGACACAGGAAATAACTCCTTAAGTATAACCAAATTGGTTTCTGGGGATATTGATAACAGTAAACTTACTGACTATGTAGTTAGAGAATTATAAGGATATTTATTGTGTTAAAAGTTTTACTCGCATTTGCGTTTTTTATTATCACAACCTTAACAGGGTGTAGCACTAACTCTGAATCTACCAATCAAGTTAATGATTCAGCATTTTTACAACTTGAAGGAAATTTTTTAAACACTCAGTTAAGCATAGATGATGAACAATCTCTTGAACTTAACTCGGACTCTATAAAAACATTAAATGGAAAGGAGGTTGCTCGTTTTCCTATCTCTACAGGTAAACACACTTTAAAAATTACTCGTTCAGGGGCTGTGATCGTTCAACGTGTTATTTATGTATCAAATTCAAATACTTTTGAGGTAGTAGTTCCATGAAAATTAAAAATATAATATTGAGTGGTTTTATTTTAGTTATAACTGGTTGCGCCAATACATCCATTTATCATTGGGGGGATTATTCTGATACTTTATATTCTTATACTAAAGAACCATCAAACAAGTCCAAAGCAGAACATAAAGCTGAATTGATAAAAATAATTGCGCAAGCGAAAAGTAAAAAGAAATGTTCGATGCAGATACTGTTTTTTTTGTAACTTTGAATAGTTGGGATACCAATTATTATGTAACCGGCGGAAATGTTACAGTCGGGGCTAAATTTGAATTAAAGTCTACAACAACAAACCAGATATTATGGCAATACGATGATGTTGTTGTTCATAATACTTCAGGAAATTCAGGAAATTCAGGTAATATATTTGCAGATATTATTGCGACAGCATTAACTACAGCACTTGTGGATTATGTCCCTATCGCCCATGTAGTAAACCAACGTATCGTAAATAGTATGCCTGTGGGTAAATATCATAAGCGACATAACACAGATGGCAAAGATTCTGGCGTTATAGCATCAAAAGTTGGTGGCGCAGGTTAAGTTGAACCAAGTCGACTAGTATAACTATCATCGATTTAACTTAGAATTGCCAAGGAGGGCATAAATTCTGTTATTTCTACAAATAGCGTGCGTTGATTCTTAAATGCACTATTTTCGTTAATTTCAAAGCTTTATATTGCGATTTAGCACGAGTAGATATATACTCTGCTCAGCTTTGACGTGGAATGGTGTTTTACCTACAACTCTAAGGTAAATCGCCCTAAGTTTCACGTGCCTGTATCTGATTTTGTTATGTTTTTAGGTAAACATAAACAGTCTTTTACTTGAACACAAAGGGTTGTGATTATAAGCCCCGAGTGAATGGGGCTTTTTCGTATCTGGAGCTTTATTTTTTCTGCCCACGTTACGAGATGCTTGTAGATCATAATGCCAGTTGCGATTGGTGTTTTTACTGGGCTTTATGCCCATTTTTTGTTTTTGGAGAAGATGATTGAGCAATTTTGAACAAAAATTATCTGAGATGTTACGCCCATCGGTTGAAATGACTGGTGTGGAATTATTGGGCATTGAATATATTAGTGCGGGTAATAACTCAGTATTACGTTTGTATATCGATCATGAAAACGGTATTGACGTTGATAATTGTGCCGAGGTGTCACGCCAGGTGAGTGCAATTTTAGACGTTGAAGACCCAATTAGTACAGAATACAGCCTGGAGGTGTCATCTCCGGGAGTAGACAGACCGTTATTTACTAAACCACATTTTGAAGCCGTCGTCGGTGAAACGGTCGAAGTAAAACTTGGCATGCCATTAAATGGCCGTCGCAAGTTTAAAGGATTATTAGAAACCGTGGAAGGTGACAACCTGGTTGTTGTCGTTGACGGTGAAGATTTTGATTTGCCGATCTCAAACATCGACAAAGCGAATCTAATTGCAAAATTTTAAGATTTACCTTTAGCAAGGCGCTAAATACATAATTAAAGAATTAGTTGTATAAGAATATAAGTGAGGCAGGATTCAGATGAGTAAGGAAATATTGCTAGTTGTAGATGCCGTATCAAACGAGAAAGCACTATCACGCGAGAGCATTTTTGAAGCGATGGAAACCGCTTTAGAAACAGCAACCAAGAAAAAATACGAAGGCGAAATTTTAGTTCGCGTTGAAATTGACCGTGAGACCGGTGAATTTGAGACCTTCCGTCGTTGGGAAGTGGTTGAAGATACCGATGAGCCGATGGAAAATCCATACGCGCAAATGGGTTTGGCTGCTGCACAATATGATGATCCGGAATTAGAACTTGGTGGTTTTGTTGAAGATCAAATTGAGTCAGTAAAATTTGACCGTATTACGACACAAACCGCAAAACAAGTAATCGTGCAAAAAATTCGTGAAGCAGAACGTGCGAAAGTGGTTAACGAATATGCTGACCAAGAAGGCGAAATTATCACAGGTGTGGTGAAAAAAGCCAGTCGTGAAAGCGTAATTCTAGATTTAGGCAATAACGCTGAAGCCGTTATTTTTCGTGATGAAATGCTACCACGTGAAGTGTTCCGTCCAGGCGATCGTGTTCGTGGTTTATTGTTTGAGATTAAACCTGAAGCGCGTGGCGCACAGTTATTTGTCTCACGTGCCAAACCCGAAATGCTGATTGAATTGTTCCGCGTTGAAGTGCCAGAAATTGGCGAAGAAATGTTGGAAATCAAAGGTGCCGCCCGTGATCCTGGTAGCCGTGCCAAGATCGCCGTTAAATCTAATGACAAACGTATCGACCCGGTTGGGGCCTGTGTAGGCATGCGTGGTTCACGTGTACAAGCAGTATCTGGTGAGTTAGCTGGTGAACGTGTTGACATCGTGTTATACGATGACAACCCGGCACAATACGTTATTAACGCCATGGCACCAGCAGAAGTTGCGTCACTCATAGTTGATGAAGACAACAACACGATGGATATCGCCGTTGAAGAGGGTAACCTTGCGATGGCCATTGGTAAAAACGGTCAAAACATTCGTTTAGCGAGCCAGTTAACTGGTTGGGAATTAAACGTGATGACGGTTGAAGACATGAAAGCCAAGCATGAAGCCGAAAACGATAAAGTCCTTTCTTTGTTCACCGAAAAGCTCGATCTGGACGAAGATTTTGCCACCATGTTGGTTGAAGAAGGCTTCACTTCTCTAGAAGAAATAGCCTACGTACCCGTTGCCGAGTTATTGGAAATTGATAGTTTGGATGAAGACACTGTTGAAGTGTTGCGTGAACGTGCGAAAGCGGCACTGACTACCGCAGCATTGGCATCAGAGGAATCACTTGAAGATGCAGAGCCAGCACAAGATTTATTAAATCTTGAAGGCTTGGAAAAACACTTAGCGTTTGTATTAGCAAGCCGGGGTGTAATTACTCTTGAACATTTAGCCGAGCAAGGTGTTGATGAAATTTCTGACATTGAAGAGCTTAGCGAAGAAAAAGCCGGTGAGTTAATCATGGCTGCACGTAACATATGCTGGTTTAACGAAGAATAGACCTGGCAAGGAGATAGAATTTAATGACAGATGTAACCATAAAACAACTTGCTGGCGAAATTGGCGCAGACGAAGTCCGTTTAGTAAGCCAATTAGCCGATGCCGGTATTAAAAAAGCCGTCAATGACAGTGTCACCGAGCAAGAAAAAGAAACTTTGCTTGAGCACCTGAAGAAGCAACACGGCGATAACTCAGACGCGCAACCAACGCGTATGACGTTAAACCGTAAAACAAAATCAACACTTTCGATTGGCTCTGGTAGCAAAGCCAAGCATGTGCAGGTAGAAGTTCGCAAAAAGCGTACTTACGTTAAAGCCAGCGATATAGAGCTAAAAACACAAGCAGAAGCAGAAGCAAAAGCGGCGGCGGAAGCCGCTGAACAAGCAAAAGTAGACGCGATAGCGGCTGCAGAAGCGGCGGCGATAGCAAAAGCTAAGTTCGATGCGGAAAACAAAGCGAAAGCCGAAGCAAAAGCAAAAGCCGATGCCGACGCCAAAGAGCGTGCCAAAGCTGCAGCTGCAGCGAAAGCAAAAGATGCTCCTCCTGCGAAAGCTGAAAACGAAGAAGAAAAGAAAATTCGTTTAGCGCAAGAAGTCGAAGCCGCATCGAAAGCGGAAGCAGATGCGCGTAAATCAGCAGACGTGGCGAAAAAACTGGCGGAAGAAAACGAAGCCCGTTGGAAAGAGCAAGAAGCCGAGCGCAAGAAGAAAGAACAAGAAGTTGTTCATATCACTTCTTCCGTTTATGCACAAGAAGCCGAAGATAAAGTTGACCAACAAGATGAATCTAGTGGCCGTCGTCGCAAGAAGAAAAAAGCGGGTCGAAAAGATGCTCGTGGTCAACGTGGTGGCAGAGGTAGAGGCAAAGCTTCATTAACTGCACCTACTTCATTACAACACGGTTTCCAAAAGCCGGCGAAAGCGGTTGAGCGTGAAATCCGCATCGGTGAAACCATTTCTGTTGCCGAACTAGCCGACAAAATGGCAGTTAAAGGTGCGGCAGTGGTTAAAGTGATGTTCAAAATGGGCGCCATGGCAACCATCAACCAGGTCATTGACCAGGAAACAGCATCATTAGTGGTTGAAGAAATGGGCCATAATGTAGTGCTAGTCAATGAAAATGCCCTGGAAGATGCGGTTCTTGAAGATAGAGGCGATGCCGGTGAATCGATCACTCGTGCACCAGTTGTTACTATCATGGGTCACGTAGATCACGGTAAAACCTCATTACTTGATTACATTCGTAAAGCGAAAGTTGCAGCGGGTGAAGCTGGTGGTATTACTCAGCACATTGGTGCTTATCACGTAGAAACTGGTCACGGGATGATCACTTTCTTAGATACTCCAGGTCACGCGGCGTTTACTGCCATGCGTTCTCGTGGTGCCAAAGCAACCGATATCGTAATTATCGTTGTTGCCGCCGATGATGGTGTTATGCCACAAACCGTTGAAGCGATACAACATGCAAAAGCCTCTGACGCGCCAATCATTATTGCGGTGAACAAGATGGATAAAGAAGGTGCTGATCCAGACCGAGTTAAAAACGAGTTAGCTCAACACGACATCATCCCTGAAGATTGGGGTGGTGACGTTCAATTCGTTCATGTATCGGCGAAAGAAGGTACTAACATTGACGAATTGCTTGACGCTATTCTTTTACAATCAGAAGTTTTAGAGCTGACCTCCGTTGTTGATAAAATGGCAAATGGTGTGGTTATCGAGTCGAAATTGGATAAAGGCCGTGGCCCTGTTGCTACCGTTCTTGTTCAGGAAGGTACCTTACGTCAAGGCGATATCGTACTTTGTGGTTTAGAATATGGCCGTGTTCGTGCGATGCGCGATGAGCTAGGTAACACCATTATCGAAGCCGGTCCTTCAATTCCAGTTGAGATCTTAGGTCTTTCTGGTGTACCGCTAGCAGGTGATGAAGCCACAGTGGTGAAAGATGAGAAGAAAGCTCGTGAAGTTGCTTTATTTCGTCAGGGTAAATTCCGCGATGTGAAACTTGCTCGTCAACAAAAAGCCAAGCTTGAAAATATGTTTGCCAGTATGGAAGCTGGCGACGTTAGTGAAGTTAACGTGGTACTGAAATCTGACGTACAAGGTTCATTAGAAGCCATTTCTGATTCATTGATCAAACTTTCTACTGACGAAGTAAAAGTGAAAATTGTTGGCTCAGGGGTTGGTGGTATCACTGAAACTGATGCATCTCTTGCCGCAGCATCCAATGCAATCGTAGTGGGTTTCAACGTTCGTGCCGATGCTTCAGCGCGTAAAGTGATTGAGTCTGAAAACTTGGATTTACGTTACTACAGCGTTATCTATGCACTTATCGATGAAGTGAAATCGGCGATGAGCGGTATGCTTGCCCCTGAATTCAGACAAGAAATCATTGGTCTTGCGCAAGTTCGTGACGTGTTTAAATCACCAAAAATTGGTTCAATCGCTGGTTGTATGGTTACCGAAGGTATCATCAAGCGTAGCGCACCAATTCGTGTACTCCGTGAAAACGTGGTAATTTACGAAGGTGAATTAGAGTCATTACGTCGCTTTAAAGATGACGTGCAAGAAGTTCGTAACGGTACCGAGTGTGGTATTGGTGTGAAGAACTATAATGACGTTAGAATTGGTGACCAAATCGAAGTATTCGAAACGGTTGAAATTCAACGTACGTTGTAACGTATACGGTAAGTATACCCGTTCCACTTCAACATTCATCTTGAAGTGGATCGGGTATATAACCCAAGTTGATTAACCACTTATTATAAAATTAAAAATGGGAGCATGGCTCCCATTTTTGCCTATCGACAAAGCTGTCTATAGGCCATAGTTATTGGAGTCATTTATGGCTAGAGAATTCGCTCGTACTGATCGAGTTGGACAAGAAATACAAAGAGAAATTGCGGTTATTTTACAGCGTGAGATCAAAGATCCTCGTTTAGGAATGCTTACCGTTTCTGCGGTCGAAGTGACTCGCGATTTAGCCTATGCAAAAGTATTTGTCACGTTTTTTAATGACGAACCGGCAAAGGTAAAAGAGTCATTGGCTGTTTTAAATGACGCAGCGGGTTTTATTCGCTCATTATTGGCAAAATCATTACGTGCTCGTATCATGCCAAACTTAAGGTTCGTTTATGATAAATCACTGGTTGAAGGTGTTCGCATGACTTCATTGGTTGATTCGGTCATTCGTGAAGATGAGCGTAAAGCGAAAAATACGAATTCTGATGAAGAATCGCAGGAAGATTAAGTAAATGGCCAAACGCAGAAAGGGCCGTCAAATAGACGGCGTTTTATTACTTGATAAACCTTATGAAATGTCATCAAACCATGCATTGCAAGCGGTAAAGCGCATTTACTTCGCTAACAAAGCTGGCCATACCGGAGCCTTAGATCCACTTGCTACGGGTATGCTGCCAATTTGTTTAGGAGAGGGCACTAAGTTTTGTCAGTTTCTATTAGATACTGACAAAACTTATATTGTTACTGCCAAACTGGGTGTTCGTACTACTACCAGTGATGCCGATGGTGAGGTTGTAGCTGAAAAACCGGTAAATATTACTGAAAAAGAGTTATTACCGGCTTTAGAGACGTTTCGTGGTGATACAAAACAAGTACCGTCAATGTATTCTGCATTAAAACATAAAGGCCAGCCTTTATATAAATATGCGCGAGAAGGCATTACCATTGAACGTGAAGCTCGGGACATCACTGTATTTCGTTTAGATCTATTGCGCTTTGAAGGCGACGAAGTAGATATGGAAATTCATGTCTCGAAAGGCACTTACATTCGCACTATTGTTGATGACTTAGGTGAATTATTAGGCTGTGGTGCCCATGTAAGCATGTTGCGCAGAACCACCGTTGGTAATTATCCGGTTGATAAAATGGTGACTATGGCGCAGCTAGAAGCCTTGTTGGAGCAAGCGCAAGAGCAAGACGTAAGTCCATCGTCTTTACTTGACCCATTATTATTACCGATGAATACCGCCTGTTATGAACTTGATACGGTAAATGTTGACGAAGTTTCAGCAAATTTCTTAAGACGCGGTAACCCGGTAAATGTGGCTGGCGCGCCTACCGAAGGCCTGGTGCAAGTCACCATGGGCGACAGCGAAGAGTTTATTGGCGTTGCTATCATCAATGATGATGGCATGGTGGCACCGAAACGGATTGTGGTCGATCATAGTCAATAGCTATGCTATTGGCTACGGGCTAAAAGCAATTTGCTGCGAGCAACGGGCAGTCCGTTTATAACCGATGAGTCAGTTAATCTTATCTAAAACGAGGTCGATAATTCGTTCTAAGAGTTATGAGCAGTACATTAAAGGTTGATTATTATATTTGCCTTAAATTATACGCTGTCTGCCAGTAGCTCGATGCCAGCAGCATAGCGGTCTCGTTGCTAAAAAAACACTTGCAAAGCGTGTTTTTACTGTTAGAATACGCGCTCTTTATCGCTCAGCTGAATTAGTGTTTGGCTAGGCGGGAATTTAAACATAAACACTAAGGTATATATTATGTCTTTATCAGCTACTGAAAAAGCTGCAATCGTTGCAGAATACGCTCAATCTGAAGGTGACACTGGTTCTCCAGAAGTTCAAGTTGCTTTGTTAACTACACAAATCAACCATTTACAAGGTCACTTCAAAGAGCACATCCATGATCATCACTCTCGTCGTGGTTTATTACGCATGGTTTCTCAACGTCGTAAATTACTTGATTACTTAAAAGGCAGAAACGTTACTCGTTACACGTCTTTAATCGGTAAATTAGGTTTACGTCGCTAAGACCGGATCTATTCGATGAAAAAGGAGCCTTATGGCTCCTTTTTTTTGTACATGGATTGTACTTATACCGGGCAGGCAGGGAGAGCCTTTAGAGGGTGATTTGTAATGGCACCGAGCTAAAAGCTCGGCCATTACAAAGCTACGGGCTAAAACAAAAGGGCTACGAGCTACGGGCAGTTCGCGTAAAACCATCAATTATATTGATTGTTACACTTATCTCGAAGCTATAACAATTCTGCCCGAAGCCCGAAGCCCGAAGCCCGAAGCCCGAAGCAAATAGCCTTATTCATCAGAAAATATAGAATTTAGCCAACCCTACAAGTTAACTTACATCATGATCATTACCGCTGAAGAAAGAGATGCTGTTTATAAAACCATCTTTAATCGCCGAGATGTGCGTTCTAATTTTACCGACCAAGCAATTCCAGATGAAGTACTAACCCGAATATTAACCGCGGCTCATCATGCGCCTAGCGTTGGTTTTATGCAGCCTTGGGATTTTATTGTGGTGCGCTCGCAACAAATAAAACAAAAAATAAAAAACGGTTTTGAACTAGCGAACAAGCAGTCGGCTGAAATGTTTAATGGCGATAAGCAACTGCAGTACAAAAAATTGAAATTAGAAGGGATCCTCGAAGCACCTGTCGGTATCTGTGTCACCTGCGATCGAAGCCGTAATGGTCCGGTAGTATTAGGCAGAACGATTAAGCCTGAGATGGACTTCTACAGTGTGGTATGCGCCATTCAAAATATATGGTTAGCAGCACGATCTGAAAATTTAGGACTTGGCTGGGTAAGCATCATTGAAGACTCTGTGCTTAAACAAGCTCTGGATATTCCGGACGATATTCACATCGTCGCCTATTTATGTTTGGGCTATGTAAGCAATTTTTCCGCACAGCCAGAGTTAGAGCAAAAAGGCTGGCTTAAAAGGAGTGAGCTGAGTTCGGTTTTACACTTTGATAAATGGCGCAAAGATTAAATTTTAAATGAATTGTACCCCTTTGATTTTTAGTGATATTTTTGATAGTCAGGATTTATTTAAGGGATTGCCGTTAATATTTTTCTTTGGATAAAAGGAGGGGGTTTTTACTGAAATAATTAGCTCTTTCATTTGACCAATTAAATCGGATAATTAGTAGCATTAACCCATGATTTGGGTATAATTAATCGCGAAATTATATATGAAATGAAAATAGGGCACGGGTCCTATCAAATAAGGAAAAAACAGTGACTCCAATTACTAAAACATTTGAGTACGGACAGCATACAGTAACCCTAGAAACAGGTGTTATCGCTCGTCAAGCAACAGCAGCCGTTATGGCAAGCATGGATGATACCTGCGTATTAGTCTCTGTCGTCGGTAAAAAAGAAGCCAAAGCAGGCCAAGACTTTTTCCCACTAACAGTGAACTACCAAGAAAAAACTTATGCAGCAGGTAAAATACCTGGTGGTTTCTTCAAACGTGAAGGCCGTCCTTCAGAAGAAGAAACATTAACATGTCGATTAATTGACCGTCCAATCCGTCCATTATTCCCTGATGCCTTCACTAACGAAGTTCAGGTTATTATCACGGTTGTATCGGCAAACCCTGAAATTGCCCCAGACATCATCTCATTGTTAGGTACTTCTGCTGCTTTAGCCATCTCTGGTATGCCATTTAGTGGTCCAGTAGGTGCTGCACGCGTAGGTTACTTAAACGATGCATACATTTTAAACCCGCTACAATCTGAGCTTGCTGAAAGTAAATTAGACTTAGTTGTTGCTGGTACTGAAGCCGCAGTATTAATGGTTGAATCAGAAGCTGACGTTCTTTCAGAAGAAGTAATGTTAGGCGCCGTAGTATACGGTCATGAGCAATCTCAAACTGCAATCAATGCAATTAAAGAATTTGCTGCTGAAGTAAATACCCCTTCATGGAACTGGGAAGCACCAGCGAAAAACGAAGAGCTAACAGCTAAAATTGCTGAGCTTGCAACAGAGCAAGTAAACGAAGCATACCAAATTACTGAAAAAGCTGAGCGTTACGCAAAAGTTTCTGTAATTAGAAACTCAGTTGTTGAGCAACTTCTTGCTGATGATGCTGAACTTAACGTTCAAGAAGCGAAAGATTTATTCCACGACTTGGAGAAAACAGTTGTTCGTGGTCGTATCACTCAAGGTCACCCTCGTATTGATGGTCGTGATCCTGAAATGATCCGTGCATTAGATGTTATGACTGGTGTTCTTCCTCGTACTCATGGTTCAGCTGTGTTTACGCGTGGTGAAACACAAGCATTAGTTACTGCTACTTTAGGTACGCAACGTGACGCCCAACGTGTTGAAACTATCTTAGGTGAGAAAACTGACACCTTCATGTTACATTACAATTTCCCTCCATACTGTGTAGGCGAAACTGGTTTTGTTGGTTCGCCAAAGCGTCGTGAAATTGGTCACGGTCGTTTAGCTAAACGCGGCATGTTAGCGGTTATGCCAACGATTGAAGAATTCCCGTACTCAGTACGTGTGGTTTCTGAAATCACTGAATCAAACGGTTCATCATCAATGGCTTCTGTATGTGGTACTTCACTTGCTCTTATGGATGCTGGTGTACCAATTAAAGATTCTGTTGCTGGTATTGCTATGGGTCTGGTTAAAGAAGGTGACAGCCACGTTGTTCTTTCTGATATCTTAGGTGATGAAGATCACTTAGGCGACATGGACTTTAAAGTTGCTGGTACTAAAAACGGTATCACAGCATTGCAAATGGATATCAAAATTGAAGGTATCACCAAAGACATCATGCAACAGGCTTTAACCCAAGCCAAAGGCGCTCGTATTCATATCCTAAGTGTTATGGATGATGCGTTGAACTCTGCACGTGAAGATATCTCACAGTTTGCACCTCGCATTCACATCTTAAAAATCAACACTGATAAAATTCGTGACGTTATTGGTAAAGGTGGCGCAACTATTCGTCAGCTTACTGAAGAAACTGGCACAACGATTGAAATCGAAGATGACGGTACCGTTAAAATTGCCGCAACCGATGGCGCCCAAGCTGAAGATGCTATCAACCGCATTAAAGCATTAACGGCTGAAATCGAAGTTGGTACAATTTACACTGGTAAAGTGGTACGTATCGTTGATTTTGGTGCGTTTGTTAACGTATTACCTGGTAAAGATGGCTTAGTACACATTTCACAAATCGCTGAAGAGCGTGTGAATAACGTTTCTGATTTCTTAACTGAAGGTCAGGAAGTTACGGTTAAAGTACTAGAAGTTGACCGTCAAGGCCGTGTTCGTTTAAGTATTAAAGAAGCAGCTGAAAAACCAGCTGAATCTACTGAAGCAACACCTGCTGCGGAATAACCGCTGCGTTAATTAACTTTTACAAGTTAAGCCATAAAAAGAGAGCCGCAAGGCTCTCTTTTTGTATATACTGTATTTAATACCAAGTCGATTAAATATCTGCTCATTTTTTTAAATATCATACTGATGTTAAAGGATTTCATTTGAAATTTAAATTTACCTTTCTGCCACTATTACTGATTTGTATTTTGCCGGGTTGTGCCACAAACAATACGTCTACTCACAGTGCTGCATTGGTTGTAATTGCTGAGCCCTTGCAAATAAATCAGCAAAGTGAAGTGGCGATTGCCCGGTTATCCGAAATTCTCAATCGAGTGGAAGTATCACAACAACAAAAAGCCAAATTATTTTACGACCGCGGAGTGATCTATGACAGTGTTGGCTTACGAGGCTTGGCAAGTTATGATTTCCAGCGAGCGATCCGTTTGCAACCTGATTTAGTTGATGCCTATAATTTTATCGGTATCCATCACACTCAAAGGCAAGAGTTTTTACAAGCTTATGAAGCCTTTGATTCTGCCATAGAGCTTGATCAACAACATGAATATGCCTACTTAAATCGTGGTATCGCGCTTTATTATGGTGGCCGAGCAGAACTGGCCTTAGCGGATTTGCAAATGTTTCAACTGCAACAACAAAATGATCCCTACAGAATTGCCTGGTTGTATTTAATTGAAAATGAACTAGACCCGGTTGTGGCGAAAAACAACCTCAGAGAGAACCTGGATAGTTTAGAGCACGACAGTTGGGCCAATAATATTTTACGCCTATTTATCGGTGACATTGGAGAGCAAGAGTTTGTTGCCGGATTAACCCTAGGGGTAAAAACGCATAAAGAACTGATCGATAGATTATGCGAGGCCTATTTTTATTTGGGTAAATATAACTTATTGGATAATAACCATGATGTTTCGTCTGATTATTTTAAACTTGCCCTAAGCACTAACGTTTATGAGTTTATTGAACACAGATATGCAAAATTGGAACTCGAACTTATTGATGCCAATATCGCGCCAACAGCCCATTAATTTAATTCCCACTGAAATCCTGCACTTTGAATGGCGACGGGGATATATTGGCTTAAGAGGTGTTGGTGCGATTTCGGATTAGCCTATTGTTGATAATGAGCTTGTGCTTAACCACAAGCTCATTTTCTCTAACCGCCTATCTGCAACAGCTTATCGTTGAGCAAGGTTACAGTGCAGAGCAATTTCATTTCGCGTTGACACAAAACAACAGACAAGCACAACTCATTGCTTTAAAAGACAGTGAACAGGGCAGCAAACAATGGTTGTTGTTAGCACAACAGCTTGCCCGAGTTGATCAAAACATTGCCTGGCAGTTAAGTCAATATTACCAAAACAATAACCAAAACCGTGATCAACAATACTGGTATCAACATGCACTAAAACATGGTTCGCAGCAAGCCCTGCTGAAAAAGGCCAAAGAAGTTGCAATACAAGGGGATTATCAACAAGCAAAAAACATATTGGCCAGCTTAAATCCTCTAATGAGTGAAGATGTAGAAGAAAGTGTAATGCTCAGCGTGACTCTCGCCATAGAGCACGGCGATATTGCGATGGTCGTTGCCAATAAAGCAAGGTTAGCACAACTACCAGGTCAACATGCACAGCGGTTAATGGCACAGATAGAAAAATTTCAAATACTCGCCACCGTTGAGAATTCAAACATTGTGCAGTCATTTGATTTGCCAAATATTGGCCTGGCAGGTACAGCTAAAAGCTTGTCTTGCCGTTATCCTTTACAGTTTTTTGCCAGTAATATCGCTGATTTAACCTATCTTGAGCAGCTTATTGCAGAAATTAACGACGATAGTTTTTTTCATACTCAGTTTTGCTTATTAACCCCAAAGTACATAACCGCACAATTAATCAATTGCGATCATCTCAACCAACAACGGATCGCCTGTGATATTGAGAATATAGCCAGACAAACGATAGCGAAAAACGTGCAATATGTTGGTATCTTAGGCCCGAAAGGTGTTGCCAATGTTGATCATGGTTTTGTGTTTATCGACAACCAAGATGGCAGTGACGTGCTAGCCCATGAATTATTGCATCTACTAGGTTTTATTGACGAGTACCCATTAAACCAATACAACAGCATTTGTCAGCAACAGGGCGTTCTAGCCCATAACATTGTGAACTTAGCTAAGCGTATTTATGGATCCGATCAACAAGCACGTGCTGCCGTGTTGCCTATATTGCCTTGGCGGGAAAAAATTAAAAGCACAACACCAATCAGCCACAAAATCAATTCAGGTTACTCCTTAGGAACGGCGAGAGAGTTTGCTAATGAGGTAGGTCTGTTTCACAGCAACACTTGCGATTCGGATGTTGAAATGAGACGGGAAAAAGGTGAATTACATGCTTTCAAAGCCACTGCCAATGTTACTCAGTTACAGTATTTTGAAGAGCCTTTACCGGCTTTATATAAAGGGTTAGTAGCAACGCAGCATAACCCTTTAAAGATGCCATCTTATCATTACAATATTGGCAAAAAATATAAACAAAAAAGCGATAGCAAAACTGCAAACTTTTGGTTGGGTAAGTCCGCTGCACGTGAAACAAATTATGAGCGACAATAACCATTCTAGGTGAATTTTAAATACACCTAGATTGTTATTCGATTCCTTGAAAAGCGTTTTATTTGATCAAATCCGTTTCTTTATCTGTATTCGAATCAACCAACGTTGATGGTAGGTATCTTACTTTTGCGATTGGCCACATTGATTTTGCGTTTAATGTTAAACCATTACCTTGCTGTTTGTTGGTTAAACTTAGAGTTGTTTCATCTGTTTGTTCATTACGACTAAACCATGAAAATAAGCTCATTTTATCCCTCTTTCCTTTTTTAACCATAGTAATTTCAATTACTATGGTCTTATGCCGACTCTTCTATTAGGTATAGTCTAGATTGACAATTTTGCGAAAATGAAATGTAACAAAAACTGCTGTTTAGCTGCATTGTTTGTTTTTTTCTAGGTTATAATCCTTACTACTAACACTTTATATTGTGATAAAAATATTTAAATGAGAAAATTTTCAGTCTCTGTTTTTCGACAACAATTTCCGATATTACAAACGGTTAATGATAATCATAAGCTAATATACTTTGATAATGCTGCCACCACACAAAAACCGCAGGCCGTGATCACAAGTTCGGTAAACTTTTATCAGCAAAGTAATGCTAATGTACATCGTGCATCACATTTTTTAAGTGTCAAAGCGACAACAGCTTACGAGCAGGTAAGAGAGCAAAGCAAAGCGTTTATTAATGCAAAATCGATAAAAGAAATCATTTGGACCAAAGGAACAACCGAAGCCATTAATCTTGTGGCACATAGTTATGGTATGAATTACCTTAACCAAGGTGACGAAATTGTGATTTCACAAGCCGAGCATCACGCCAATATTGTACCTTGGCAATACGTTGCAAAAGTCACTGGCGCAAAACTTGTGGTTTTGCCCTTAACTCCGCAGGGAATAATTGATTTAACTGCAGCGAAAAGCTTGATCAGCAAAAAATGTAAATTTCTGGCAATTAATCACATTTCCAATGTGTTAGGTAAAATTAATCCCGTTAAAGAGCTGATTAAGTTAGCCAAACAACAAGGCGCGGTAACCTTAATCGATGGCGCGCAGGCAATTGCTCATTTAAAAGTGGATGTGCAAGAATTGAATTGCGATTTTTATGTATTTTCTGCCCATAAAATGTTTGGTCCAACCGGCTTAGGTGTGTTGTACGGCAAGCAAGAGTTATTGGAAGAAATGCCGCCTTATCAGTTTGGTGGTGAAATGATCAAAAAGGTGAGTTTTAGCGGTACCAGCTATAATGAATTGCCACATAAATTTGAAGCAGGAACCCCAAATATAGTTGCCGTCGTTGATTTTGGTGCTTGTTTGAGGTTTTTTGATAATATTCAACATGATCAAATGGCCACCTATGAACAACAACTCATTGACTATGTTTTTACCAAGCTGAATGACATAAAAGCACTTAAGTTCCTAGCAAAGGCTTGCCCGGATATTCCGCTGTTTTCGTTCACATTACAAGGGATCCATCATCAAGATGCTGCCAGTTTTTTAGACAGCAAAGGCATTGCCGTAAGAAGCGGTCATCACTGCGCCATGCCGCTGATGGAATCATTAGCATTAGATGGCTCTGTTCGCGTCTCGCTAGCCGCTTATAATACCTTTGCGGAAGTGGACTATTTTGTTGAGCAACTTCATCTGTTTTGTTCAGGTGAGGCCGAACAATCAAATCAACACCGAATACATGACCATCGAGAAGGTGTAGAGCAAGCAGATGTAGATCGAGTCATCAGCACAAACGCTGAGTTTATTTCAGCCGATGAGGTGTTAGCGCTATTTAGCAGTGCCAAATCTTGGGACTTAAAGCATCGTCAGATCATGTTGTTAGCAAAGCAACTGGTAAGGCTAGATAAAGCACTGCGTAATGAAGATGACTTGATCAGTGGCTGCGAGAGTCAGGCCTGGTTGAAGGTGAAATTTAATAGCCAAACTAAACAATTAACTTTTCAAGCAGACAGTGATGCGAAAGTGATTCGTGGCTTAATGGTGATCATTTTAAGTGTTTATCAGCATAAAACTGGCCAGCAGATCATCGACTTTGATATTGAAGAATACTTTAGCCATTTAGGCTTAATGCAGCACCTTAGCCCATCGAGAGGCAATGGCGTGAAAGCCATTGTTGAACGAATTAAACAAATAGCCTATAACTATCAATAAATTAAAATAAATAAGCTGAACAGGGGTTAAGAAGGGTTAACAATGAAAGTAGGGATAAATTCAATTGGTCAAATTGCGATTGCGGTAACCGATATCAAGGCAGCGCTGTCTTTTTATCAAAATACGTTAGGGTAAACTTGCTATTTGAAGCGCCGCCTGGCTTGGCCTTTTTCGATTGTGGTGGGACAAGGTTAATGCTAACCACGTTGCAGGTGATGAAAAAGACCACCACACCTCAGTGATTTATTATAAAGTCGATGACATTTCAGCCACCACCACAGAGTTAAAAGCCAAGGGCGTGGTCTTTGAAAGAGAACCACAGCTTGTCGCAACAATGCCTGATCATCAACTTTGGATGGGTTTTTTAAGAGACCCAGATCAAAATTTGGTTGGCATCATGGCTGAGTTACCGCTCAATGCATGACCTTTATCTTAGTTAAAGGTAAGTGTTTTGAAAGAGGCGCCATTGCTCAAAACAACAGCGCTAGCGCAAATTTACAGGGTATATATTTGCATTTCACTTTTGATTTGTTTACGCATTTCCATTAATTTGATTGCCGTTTCATGTTGCTTTTTATCGGCTTCCGTTAACGGTTCCCATTGTGGAATGGTAACTGGGTGGCCAGACTCATCGACGGCAACCATGATCACAATACAATGAGTGGTTAAGCGGCGATGTAATGATTTAGGATCACAGGCATTCACTTCCAAAGCAATATGCATTGACGAATTACCGGTGTAAATCACTTTTGCATCAACTTCTACCAAATTACCCACATGAATCGGCGAGACAAATTGAATACCACCAGCGTAAGCGGTAACACAATAACAACTACTCCAACCGGCTGAACAGGCATAAGCGGCTAAATCGATCCATTTCATAACGGCACCACCATGCACTTTACCACCAAAGTTTACATCTTGAGGTTCGGCTAAAAAACGTAGGGTTAAATCTCTTTGTGGCTTGATCATGGTATCTCTTTAGTTAAATTACGGTATTAATAGTAGTTATACCAAGTTGATTAAGCATCTGATCATTGTTAATGGTTAAAACGAATAACTACGGCGTTATAAAATTTATAAGTAGAATAACTACTGATTAAACTTTATGCCTTGTATTTATCCGTTTTTCCTCATGAAAAAGTAGCCCACATGCTTAATCAAATTGGTATTCGGTTTATCATACGGATAAGTTAATATTTTAACAGAATTATTTAATATCAATATGCTATGTATTATGCCGCTTGGTATTGTTTATCTTCACCAATGATGATTAATTAATATCAGTTAAATGAATGACAATTAACTGCTCGCCACTTACCTCATAAGATGCAGGTTGTATATCCGTTAATTTGAGCAGAAGGCCGGCAGGAATAAGGATAGTATCTTTGCCAGTTGTTGTCAGTTCAGCATTATTTATTAACGGATAAATAAAACAAATATCGCAAGCTTTTAATGCCATGGTTTTCGTTAAATAGCTGGTGACAACATTGGCGGAAAGCTTTTCAGGGTTATGCATCAAATTAAAATCGGTGATAGTGCCGCTGATTAACTTGCCATAGGTACTACTGCCACCGTCGAATGTGGCAAAGCTCAGTAATTGTTGTAACCTGTCTTCAGTATTTTTATTAAGCACACTATCGGTGTGCGTTAATTCAATGCCGTTACCATCAATTAAAATTAAATTACGGGCCAGGCCACTAAAATTAGAAAATACGCCATCGTCACTCACCGTAGCTATGCTTAAACGCCAGTCAAAACTGTCGATTGTGCCATTCTCACTTATTGCCAGTTCGGTGGTTTTGCCTTTGCCGTTTTTCCAAAGGGAAGTGGTAAATTGTTCTGGGGATATTATTTCAAGCAATTTATATACTCTTAGGTTGTAGTACCGGTATCTGTTTTATGGCAAAATTATAGCGAAAATTTTTGGCTTAGTCGCAGTCTTTATACAATATGAATACCAGTCCGTATAATGATTTACCCACTTAGAACTGCATGAACAGCATTAGAACAAATGAAATTTGTAAAGTTATAGTTATTCTACATCGAACAGATTTTATGAAGTTATCATGTTGTTCATGAGTTCCCAAAGGGCGAGTTTTAACGGTTGATATGCTACGTTATTGATTTTGAAAAGGGAATTACCATTCCCTGCAATCAATGCCTTGCCTATCAACCGTTAAAATCTCGCTAAGTGGGGAAATGCATATACGGAATGGTATAACGTAATGTTATGGACAACAGATAAAAGGTATAGGATGACTATCTCCGCACAACAGTTACTGCAATCTCATTTTGGTTTTTCTCAATTTCGTCAGGGCCAACAACAGGTGGTTGAAACCATATTGTCTGGGCAAAGTGCCGCCGCGATTTTTCCGACCGGCTCTGGAAAATCGCTGTGTTACCAACTGCCTGCCATCGCCTTGCCAAACCTTACCTTAGTGATATCGCCATTACTGGCGTTAATGCAAGATCAGCTTGAGTTTCTCAATGCCAAGGGCATTGCTGCAGCGAGTATTGATTCAATGCAAAGCAAAGAGCAAGCACAACAAATGATGCGCGGTGTACGCTCTGGCCAGATAAAAATATTGATGATTTCGGTCGAGCGGTTAAACAATGAAAGGTTTCGGCAGTTCCTTAGCCAAATTCCAATATCATTATTAGTGGTAGATGAAGCCCATTGTATCTCCGAATGGGGCCATAACTTTAGGCCTGATTATTTAAAACTGCCGAAATATCAACAGCAATTTAATATCCAGCAAACGTTACTGTTAACCGCTACGGCGACGGAAAAAGTCATCACCGATATGGGCGAAAAATTTCATATTGCCTCGCAAAATATCGTATTAACGGGCTTTTATCGACCGAATCTGAACTTAAACGTGCAAGGCATTAACCAAAGTGATAAAGATAGCTATCTGGCACAGTGGTTAAGTGATAAAACTGATCAATCGGGTATTGTTTATGTCACCTTGCAACAAACTGCAGAACAGGTAGCAAGAAGTTTAAGTGCTCGCGGGATCTCAGCTACGGCTTATCATGCCGGGATGGACAGTGATAGCAGACAAAACATTCAGAAAAATTTTATGAATGGCAATATAAACATTATTGTCGCCACTATCGCTTTCGGCATGGGCATAGATAAAAGCAATATACGTTTTGTTGTGCATTACGATTTGCCCAAATCCATTGAAAACTACGCGCAAGAAATTGGCAGAGCAGGGCGTGATGGTGGCTCTTCTGAGTGTTTGGTATTAGCCAATTATGATAATCTTAACGTGCTTGAAAACTTCATTTATGGCGATACTCCTGAAGCAAGTGCGATAAATGAGGTGGTCAATGAAATTATTGAACAAGCAAAGCAGAATCGCGGCCAATGGGAAGTCGTACTAAACTCCTTATCTGCACAATCGAATATACGATTGTTAAGCCTGAAAACGCTATTGGTTTATCTTGAACTCGCGGGGTTGATCAAACCCGCTTATAGCTATTTTGCCGAGTATAAATTCAAATTAAAATGCACGGAAACTGAGCTGATTCATCGCTTTGAGGGCGAGCGTCAAAGCTTTGTAAAAGCGCTTTTTTCCTCATCGGATAAAGCCAGGATTTGGTATGGCATTAACTTTGATAGTTTACAGCAGCAATACCCAAGTGACAGAAGTCGGGTAATTGCCGCCATTGAATACTTTGCCGAAAAAGATCTGATTGAATTACAAACAAAACAAATGACCGAAGTGTTTCAAGTAAATCTGAATATAATCGATTTGGCCGGATTAACGAGTAATATGTTTACTCGTTTTGCCAGCAAAGAGCAGAGTGAAATACAGCGTATAGCACACTTGTTGGCATTCTTTGCCTCCAATACTTGCCTGAGTCAACAACTGGCCAATTATTTCGCTGATTTTCAGCTTGAACAACCGTGCGGACACTGCACGGTCTGTTACGGCCATGTCGCACAACTGCCACCTGTGCCCGCGTTAAAACCCATCGAAGAGTTTGACTTTACTCAACATACCCAAGACATTATTACTAAACTAGGCCCGCACGCATCAATAACCCTGGTTAGCCGTTTTTTATGCGGTTTAACCACGCCCATATTTACCAAACTGAGAGTCAGAAAACTTACCGGTTTTGCCATGTTTGAACATTATCGGTTTCAACAGATCAAGAACTGGGTAACGCAACATTACAACTAAGTTAAGGTTCTATATTAATGTGGATTTGTATTAACTGAGAGTGCCAATGTGGGTTAATAATTTTTCTTTAAACCACTGATGAGCTGGACTATTTACAGTGCGCTTATGTTCTAGCAAGACAAATTCAACTGCATTATTATCATTTACTTTGAAGCTATATAATGGCGCAAATTCGTTACCCTGGATTAAATTATTCATACCAATAAACAATGAATCGGTAGACTTTAAAATATCAATTAACACATGAAGCTGACTACTTCTAAAAACAGATCTTGGTTGTACACCATGCTTGATTAATAAGGCATCAACAGGGTGTTTAAATTGAATGTTGCTGTCATTCTCAACGATTAAACCGAGAAAATTACAATTCATGCAATCGTTTAGCTGCAGCTTTTTAATCTTAAATAAAGGATGCTCTCGGCGTGCATAGATAACCGGGTTTACTTTCCCTATTGGTGTGACAATAAACGACGGGTGCACACCTGTGGCCAGATGAATGGCAAAATCTAAGGTTCCTGCTTCTAATAAATCAAATGGATTCGATTTGACCGGATATTCCGACAAATTCACATTTGGCGCTGCCACGGCTAATTCTTTAAATAACGGCAAAGTTACCGTCTGTGACATTAACGGAGGTATTGATAACGTAAAATGTTGGTCACTGGTACCGGGATCAAATTCATCACTCTCAAGTATATGAGCTAATGTCGCTAATAATTTGGGCAATATTTGTTCTAATTGCACCGCTTTTTCTGTCGGGCTAATACCTTGTGATGTTCGATAAAATAATGGATCATCAAATACGTCACGTAATCGTTGCAAGGTTCTACTCATCGCCGGTTGTGACAAAAACAATGTCTGTGCAGCTCTGCTGACGTTTCTCTCTTTCAGTAACACACTAAGCGACACCAGAAGATTTAAATCCACCCGTGATAATTTTTGTTCTAAAGAATTCATGATTAAGTCACTCGAGTATAAATGTTGTTATTGATCTTTTAGAATACGGATAGCCTCTCAATCATCCAGAATGTAGCCGTGCTTCCACAAAGATAACTCACCGGTATTCTCAATTTTTCTAAAGATAGCGATTTAAACATGAGCGACGCTGAGCGCATTAAAATAAACAACGCCAAAACAAACAGTATTTGTCCAAGCTCGACCCCGACATTAAAACTCAGCAAGGCAAGTAGCTTTTCTTGTTGAGGCAGACCTATTCCAGTCAGTACTGCGGCAAAGCCAAAGCCATGCAACAAACCAAAACTCGAAGATACCAGTACCGGGTAGCGCAAACTGAGACTTTGCTTGCGGTTTTTCGCTATTTCCCATGCCAAAAAGATAATACTTAACGCTATCACGGCTTCAACAGGTTCTATCGGGATCACAAACAAACCGGTAGCCGAAAGAAAAAGGGTAATAGAATGGGCTAAGGTAAACCCGGTAATGGTGAACAATAGTTTTTTTCGTGTGCCAGAAATGTAGACAAGGCAAGCGACAAATAACAAATGATCTAAGCCTATCAAAATGTGTTCGATGCCCAACTCAATATAGGTCAAAGCAGTATCTAATACTGTCATTGTCGCTAGAGAATCGATAACATAGTTAGGTTGTTCAACATTAAGTATTGTGGTCAGCGTTTGTTGCTGGGTATCTATGACTCTTAGTAACACATCACCACTAGAACCCTCTATGCCATCAATACTCACCTCTAAGCCAACTAAGCCTGATTTTCGTTGCAAGCTCGAGTATTCAATATAGGCATTGTTGATAATATGGGTTCTTTTCGGCGCTAATAATATAGTATCTGCGGGAAAAACTACGCTAAGCTCTTCCTTAATGCCATTTCTTAATGGCACTTTCCAAACCACATCAAAGTCGGTATTGTTTATCGAGCTAATGTTAAGTGAGGCAGGCCGCATATCATCGGCTAAGGTGTGAGCAGATAAAAACATTAACAAACAGAGGAATATCCGGTTCATTCACTATCCTTATTCGTTTGGCTACTTTCTCTTTCTATGCGGTAACTTTGTTGCAGTTGTTGTTCAAAGCTGGCTTTCGCTTGTTGTAAGTTTTGATACTGCCAATCTTTTAATACATTTTTTTTGCTAGACTCAAAGGGTTTATTTGCAGACAACTGTCGTTGTTCAATAAACACAAAGTGCTGCCCTTGCGAAGAAGATACTGGCCCAGACCATGTTGATAACGGATATTCTTTAAGTTTATCGCTAAAACCATCGCCAAATAACCTATCGATTTGTATTGAAAATTGATTGTTCATTCGATTCGGCAAAAGGGTAACCTCACTTTCAGGGGACAGGCCTTGGCTTATCAATGCTAATTGTTGATTTATTTTTTGCTCTAGTTGCTCATCAGTCCTGTCTATTGAGATGTGCACTTGCTGCAAACTATATACCGGCATGGTTTGATAGTTTTCAATATGCTGTTGATAGTAGCTCTGCAATTCTTCATCGGTCGGCTCTTTGGCGGTGACTAAATCTTCAATCAAAAAATCCATTTTTTGGCGCAGACGTCTATCAATGACTTTATCGCCTTTATCTAATCCTAATGCTCTGGCTTCACGCAAATACATTTCATTAATGACATAGTGCTGAGCGGCATTTTCCAATTCCTTGGCTAAGGGCTCTCTTTTCCAACGGCTTAAAAAGTTTTGCCTGATTTGCTCCATTCTACCTTCACTGAGAGTGATGGTATTGGCTTCGAGAGAATCGTTATTCAAACGATCAAAAACAATAAAAAACAGTAATGCGATAAGCAAAAAGTGGATCAGTGGTTCGGTAATAATTTTTTTAAGCATATAGAAACCATGAGATTTATTATTATTATTAGTAGATATTTCTTCTTATTAGAAGATAACAAGAGAATGTAATGTATTAAAGAGCAAGAGTCGTTTTAACTGAAAAAGTCCTTGCTGATCAACAGACTCTAATCAGCAAGGCTTTAATACTATTTAGGCGAATACCAAATTGGTGAACTGTATGCACGCTCTTGGCCTATTAATTCTGCTTCTTTAGGAATTTCAGCACCTAATCTAACTTTGTCGTATAACACCCAACGCGGGGTTGGAATTTCGAGCACTCGGGCATAATAAAATGCAGACTCACTTTTATCAAAATCTGGATCTACCCAGACACTTGCTAGTTGACTATCACCTATGCTGTTACTCCAGGTGGCCGTTTCAATATCTACGGTGTTGCCAACCGCTTGTTTAGCCCGGCCAGAACTATCAATTTCTCTCTCATCAGATACGGCAACATCATACACTCGCTCATGCAACTTGCCTTTAGCATCCAGCCAACCTTTGATTATTTGAACTCTGTCTAAATAAGCACTTTTCGGATCTCGCATGGCATAAACCATAAACGATGGCGCTTTGTCAGATTTTTGTTTCACTAAGTCGCCGCCCATAGGAACGCCTTTGGCGTAGCCAATTTTTGCCGGATCATTGGCTTGTAAATCTGCTTTGTTATAATCCCAACCACCAAAAAAACGAACCGTCATCCGTGGCCCGGTGGTACCGTAGGTTTCTTTGCGCTCAATGGCGTCAAAAAGCGCGGCTCTGGTATTTTCGTGCGCCCAAACCCCGGTGTAACCTGAGGCAACCAGCATATAGCCGTCAATCTTTCCCAATTTAGACTCGATAAAAGGATGTGATATCCGATCTTTCGACGGTTCAACACTGGTCGATTTACCAAAGAAGTTATCCTCATCTGCGGTCGCTAATGAAGTATGGCTATCGGTTGCGCCGCCGAAGCCAAATTTGTATGGGTTGTATCCCAGTTTTTTCTCTAACGCTAAACCTTGTTTAAGGGCTTCACGAGCATATTCACCTTTCAGCATCTCCGGCTTTTTCAGCTGACTAATATCAAGATTACCAACATCCCAATTTTCATAGTCGGAAAATTCATCATCTGGTGATAAATAAGGATGCGATTCACCATCGCCTTTTATCTGTGTCACCTCGTAATGCGGTTCCCATTTGGCTCTGAGTCTTGCATACTCTTTATCAACAGTACCGCCTGCGTAGGTTTTATCGGTTGGAAACATCCAACCATTCGATAAGTTACCATTATGAGAAAAGGCGAACGCTCGACCGCCGTGCTTGCTTTCGTATTCCTCTAACCATTTATATAATTCAAGAGGATCCGTGCTGCCTGTTGGCGGTTGTGTCGTTGGCGGCTGAATTTTCAATGCAACATCAGCATTATCACGAATAATGACATTACGATGCAAATTAAAGCCTTTCGGTACTGAGGTCCATTCAAAGCCGATAAAGGCAGTAAACAAACCGGGTTCATTATGCTCTTCCGAGGCATCCACAATGGTTTTCCAGACATTACCAAAGACTTCAGAACCCGGGCTATAATCGAGGATCATTTGTTCTGGTAACGTCATTTGGGCAAAATTTTGAATCAAGTCGAAGGCCGCTTCACCTGCGGCTTTACCGCCTTTTTTAAAGGCCTCATGCCACTCTTTACCTTTCGGAATGTCAAGAATGTTATCTGTACCCGATTGTATATCCGCGGCAATGCCCATTAAATCGGTATGATCGGTGATAATTAGCCAATCTAGAGGCCTGGCGAGTTTTAAAGGCATGCCTTTGGCAGAATTAATTTGCTCACCACGGGCTAAACGATAGGCATCGTCAATCGTTACGGTATTGCCAAATAAGCCAGCATCGAGTGAAAGACCGGTATGCAGGTGAGAATCGCCCCAATAGACATTATTGGGTTGAGTATTGTTGGCATGAGGCGAATACTTCATTTGAGCTGCTGTTGTGCCGGTGTCTGAGGCGAATACATTCGGTGCATGTGCCAGCAAACAGGCGATACTAACGATTTTAAGTGCACTTTTATATGGCATATCCAGTCCTTGAAATATATAAATTATTAATAGGTTAGGATACAAAAATCGATTTTTCCAATTAACATAAAAGAAATAACCTTGGTCAGTGCAAGCTATCTACATTAAAAAAATACAGTAACTGTCTTTAAATAATCCCCTCAACTTTTAAATGAACCCTGGTTTCAAAATTATGCATTATGTGTTATGCGCATGTTTGTTATCAGGTATTATCATTGGTAACTATGTCTGCTGTTGTTTATGATTACCCCACTAAGAGATTTTAATGTAAATAAACGAGGTATTTATGAACGCGATAAAATTAATCATTCTTCCTTTTGTTGTTCTATTGTCAGCCTGTGGTACCACTTATCAAGCCGAAAGTGATTACAACAGTGCGTATAACTTTAAAGCGGTGCAGAGTTTTCATGTTATTGGCGATGAAAGGCTTAATAACCCACTGCTTAGCGATATGGACAGGGATCGTATTAATGTTGCGATTGCCGAATCTTTGAGTGCACAAGGTAAGCAGCTAGACAATAATCAATCGGCAGATGTATTGGTGGAATATTTTGTGATAACGAAAGATAAAACCAGGGTCTATAGTACGCCGGCAGCAGGTTACTCAAATTGTTATCGTTGTGGTTATGGCTATGGTGCAGGTATGTCAAATATAAGTACCAGAGATTATGTGGAAGGTACAATCATTGTTGATGTCATTGACACTGATACGAAAAAAACAATTTGGCGAAGCACATTGTCGAAAAAACTGCAAGATTTTGATAATGCAACAGAGCGCAATGAAGCCATAAAATTGGCGGTAAACGCAATTTTCAAAGAGTTTCCTGCAAGTTAGACTTATTTTAATAAGGTTAGGGTCAACAGACCCTTCTAGTTAAATTGATTGTTATTTACGGTTTATATTTACCTGCTATGCTTTTTATAACGCCAGCTACACATAAAGAAGAATTAATTTAGGAGTCATCATGAAATATTTTTTAATTTTATTCACTTTACTCAGTGCCAATGCCTTTGCTGAGGACGGTTTGTCTAAATCGCAAGTAAAAAAAGTTGAAGCCATACTGATTGAAGCCGCGAGTAAAGCGCTTTATCTAACTCGAGATTGCGATAAGCCTATTGACCCGAGTAAATTTCAGGAGCTGGCAAAAATTAAAGCATTTAGTGAAGGTTATGAGACCATAGAAGGGGTGAGCTGGGAAACCATCAAAAGAGAAGCTCATCGCCAATATGGTGTGTTAAAAACCGAAGCGCCATTAGGTGAGTTGTGTGAGCAATATAAAGCCGACATCAAGGGTAATTATAAATTTTTAAAAGACATCAATGCAATGGAGTAAATCGTTGTTTATCGTTGTAATGGAGCCTAAAGGCTCCATTTTTATAGACGGCAGGCAGGGAAGGCCTTTTACGGTGATATGATCACCTTGTTTGATGAATTTAAATTATTAATGCATTAAACCTTTCAGAGCTGAGCATTTATTGATTATCTTTGCTACAATATGCGCCGAAATTGGCGGCCTTTAAAATTAACATGGTAGGCTGATGCTAAACATCAACATTTACCTTTTGGAATACTACATTGTCTGATACTAAATTTTCAACGATAGCGTTAAAACCTGAACTTCTTTCTAACCTAGAGTCTTTAGGTTATGAGTCAATGACTCCTATCCAGGCACAGAGTTTACCCGATATCATTAGTGGTAAAGATGTTATTGGTCAAGGTAAAACTGGCTCAGGTAAAACCGCAGCCTTTGGTTTGGGCTTATTGCAAAAGCTTGATGTGAAACGGTTTCGTATCCAATCTATGATCCTTTGTCCAACGCGAGAGCTGGCCGACCAGGTGGCGAAAGAAATTCGTCGTCTTGCGCGGTCTATCCATAACATTAAAGTATTAACTTTATGTGGTGGCATGCCTTTTGGACCACAAATTGGGTCGTTAGAACATGGTGCTCATATTATCGTTGGTACGCCAGGACGGATTGAAGAGCATGTGATTAAAGGCACGTTAAATTTAGAAAATCTGAATTTATTAATCCTTGATGAAGCCGACAGAATGTTAGACATGGGTTTTCAACCGGCACTAGATAATATTGTTCGTCGCACGCCAGACGACCGACAAACGTTATTGTTCAGTGCCACCTTTCCAAATAAGATCAAACAAATCTCAGAACGTATCATGACCAACCCTATCATGGTAAAAGTTGAGTCAACTCATGATGACAGCAGCATTACTCAGCACTTTTATAAAGTAGCAAATAATGAACAGCGGTTAGAGGCGTTGCGCTTATTGTTAATGCAGCATAAGCCAGAATCTGCAGTGGTGTTTTGTAATACCAAAAAAGATGCACAAATTATTGCCGATAAATTAATTGGTTTTGGTTTTTCAACCTTGGCTTTACATGGTGACTTAGAACAACGCGATAGAGATCAAACCCTGGTGCGCTTTGCCAACAAAAGTGCCAACGTCCTAGTGGCAACTGATGTCGCGGCTCGTGGCTTAGATATCGACAACCTGGATGCGGTGTTTAACTTCCATATCGCGCTAGATACAGAAGTCCATGTGCATCGTATTGGCCGAACGGGCCGAGCGGGCAGTAAAGGTATCGCTTGTTCCATCTTTAGCGATAAAGAAAGCTATAAAGTTGCCTTACTCGAAGATTATTTAGATCGAAAAATCGTCGGCGAAGAATTACCCGATTTTAATGTATTGCATGATGCGGTAATACGTCCGCAGATGATCACCATTCAAATTGATGGTGGCAAGCGTGATAAGGTTCGCCCAGGTGATATTTTAGGGGCATTAACCGGTGAAAACGGCATTAAAGGTGATCAGGTAGGCAAGATCAACGTTTCGCAAAATTTTGCCTACGTAGCCGTGAAGCGAAATGCTCATAAACTGGCGGTTAAAAAACTGGAAAAGGGTAAAATCAAAGGTCGTAATTTCCGGGTACGAGTGATCCGCGGTTAATAATTTTTCATCTTTGATTGTAGTCTAAAAAATTTCAATGTCGCAGGGTTCAGTCTCGGTTAACGATTGAAACTACCCGCTGATGGAATATAAACGATAGGCGGCAGTGCAATTAATTAGCACTGCCGCCTTTTTCTTGTTAGGTTAAAAATACAATAACAAGAATAATTAGCATTTTCATGATAAAACAAACAACATCTAAACCAGATAAAAAAGCCTTAGGCTTTTGGGCGGCAACGTCATTGGTCACCGGAAACATGATCGGCAGTGGCATATTCTTATTGCCCGCATCTCTTGCCCTGTATGGTGGCGTCAGCCTTTGGGGTTGGGTGTTTTCGGCGGTAGGCGCATTAGCCCTAGCCTATATGTTTGCCAATTTAGCCCGTAAAGTGAAAGGCTCAGGTGGTCCTTACATCTATTCGCGCGCCGCCTTTGGCGATTTTGTTGGTTTTATTGTCGCCTGGGGCTATTGGGTTTGCGTGTTTACCGCCAATGCGGCCATCGCCATCGCATTGGTCAGTTACCTTTCGGTATTTGCTCCAGCGCTTAAAGATAACGTCATCCTCTCTGCGGCGGTCACTCTAGGTTTTGTGTGGTTTTTGGTACTGATAAACCTAAAAGGGGTGAAAGAAGTAGGAAGGGTGCAGTTGCTCACTACAGTGATCAAAGTATTGCCACTCATTGCGGTGGTGGTGGTGGCCTTGTTTTATCTTGAACCCGCGCATTTTAGCCCGTTTAATTTAAGCAATGAATCTAATTTTTCGGCCATTTCCTCAACCGCAGTGTTAACCCTTTGGGCATTTTTAGGATTAGAGTCGGCAAACATTGCCGCTGGTGAAGTCGAGCAGCCTGAAAAAAACGTCCCGAAAGCTGCGGTTGTCGGTACTTTGATCGCGACGGCGATTTATATTCCAGGTACGATTGCGATTTTAGGCTTGATTGAACCGAGCGTGTTGGCGCAATCTAATGCGCCCTTTGCCGATGCCGCGGCAATACTCTGGGGTGATTGGGCGTATTATTTAATTGCTGCGGTTGCTGTGGTTTCTTGTTTTGGTGCGCTAAATGGCTGGACCCTTTGTGTTGGCCAAGTGCCGATGTCGGCGGCAAAAGATGGCTTATTTCCGAAAATATTTGCCGAGCAATCGAAAAATGGGGTGCCGGCGAAAGGAATTATTATCTCATCAATATTGGTCACTATCTTAGTGTTGATGAATTTCAATCAAAATCTGGTTTCGCAGTTCACCTTCATGCTGCTGCTTTCCACCCTGGCATCGGTATTTCCTTATTTTGTCTGCTCACTGGCGAATATCAAAATGCTCTTTAACGAGAATAAAACCAATAACCATGTATTATTGCCGGTGGTATCGGCGATTGTCGCCATGATTTTTTCTGCGTGGATCATTGCCAACATGGGGCTTGAAACGATCATTTGGGGCACGGTTCTGGTGCTAATTGGTATTCCATTTTACTTTTATGAAAAACGTAACGTGTTAAAAGCGATGACAGTAAAAGATTAACCGCTGAGCGTTTTTATTTCGTTTTATGTGCTTAAGTCTTGATAAAGAAGCTGGTGAAATAAATGTTCACCCGCTTCTTTTTCCACCGATAAACGGCCAGTATCGTAGCCTTTAGAGGCTAATCCGCGCTGCACTGATTCACACACGTAAGTGTCTTCAGCCTGTACTTTGTTGGCCACAACCACACTATTATTTTTAAACTCTTCACTGTTTTTTACATTGCTGTTATCAAAAAAGTAATCAAAGGTGACCTGGCATTTATCAACCGCAACGGGTTCCACAATCATAATGCCCATTATGCCATCGTATAAATTCAACATTAAATTAGGATATTGCCAGTAATAGCGGGCGATTCCGGTGCGTACCTGGGAAAATTCGTTGTCACGTTTTTTGGTCGGACAAGATTGTAAACAGAATTTATCTTGCACTTCAACCTGATAAAACTTGCCATCTAGCGCACTGTTTAAGCCCTTATGCAATACTGGCACGTGATAACCTCCATCGAGGTAATTATCGACGTAAACTTTCCAATTACAATTGAGCTGATAACGCACTCGCTGATGAAATGACATCTTGCCAATGTCCAATTGTGCAATGTCAGTAGCCAATGAACCTAAAAAGTCGCTCAATGTTGGCGCATTATTGTCTAAACAAATGAAAACCCACTGTTGCCAATTTTCACAACGCACTTCAATTAATCCGTTGTCACTTTTATCAAAATCACACACCTCGGCAAATTTAGGGGCTGAAGCCAGGCTGCCATCGAGTTTGTAACTCCAGGCATGATACGGGCAGGTAAGGGCACGGGTACAACCTGAGCCCGTCTCTATTACTTGAGCGGCATGATGGCGACAAACATTATAAAACGCCTTTATCGATTCTCCTTTCACCAGCACAATCGGCTGGCCAGAAATTTCAGTGGCGACATAATCACCACTGTTTTGTAATTGTTCGCAGCGCGCTGCAATTAACCAGTTATTGCTAAAAACCGTGTTTAATTCACGCTTGGCTATGTCTTGATTGGTATACCAGGCACTTGGCGGGGTTGATGCTAACTCTAAGGGATTGTCTGTATTGTATTGAGAAATTAGCTGTTCGATATCCATGGTAATAGCCTGTTTTTGTTATTATTTATTTATAACAATTAGCACTAATTTTTTGATTTATCTAGTTTTTGCTTTGGCGATGGAATTTTTTATGGTGGCAACTTGTTGCTCACAAGCTTGTCGTGAATCTTTGTCTTTTGTTGCGCAATTATTGGTGGTGACTTTTTGGTTTTCAATCGCGATGGCAATACCAAGGTATGCAACAGCGTGCCAAGCATTATTGCTTTCAACACGCGGACCGAAAGTTGTGCTGGCACAACCGCTTAGCCAACTAGAAAACAGAATGATAATTAGACTGGTTATCTTCATTGCTGATCCTTAATAAATGAGAGGTTAATCAAAGCGGATTAACCAAAGCTCGATAATTAAAGTATAACTTAGAATTTGTACATTATTTGAGCAGCGCATCATTTGTGCTCACTTGTATTTTCACTTTTTAGAGACTAAACCTATATTTGATTTAGCTCTGCCGTTGTTTTCTTGCTAAAAATTTGTCCATCGCTCGACCAACGGCAAAAAAAGCAAAGCTGGCGGTAACATGGGTTGCAGCGCCAAAGCCGCCGCTGCAATCTAAACGCATGCCTCCGTCGTTGGTCTGTTTGGCATAACAGACAGTGCCGTCATTAGTCGGGTATTTTAATTGTTCGGTAGAGAAAACCGCATCAATGGCAAATTTACGTTTCACATTACGTGGGAAGTTATAGTCGCGGCGCAATTGGTTTTTTACCTTGGCCAATAGCGGGTCCTGGTAGGTTTTACTTAAATCGCAAATTTCAATTTTACTCGGGTCAATTTGACCACCGGCACCGCCAACCGTGATCATCGGAATTTTTTGTCGTTTGCAATGAGCAATGAGTGAGGTTTTAATTTTCACCGAATCAATGGCATCAATTACATAGTCGAACCCAGTGGTGATCAATTCCGCTAAATTCTCCTGAGTAATAAAATCTTCAATTTCATTGACCACACAATCCGGATTGATTTGTTTTATCCGCTCTGCCATCACTTCCACTTTACTTTCACCTATGGTGTCAGTTAAGGCATGAATTTGCCGGTTAATGTTGGTGATACAAATATCGTCTAAATCAATCAAGGTGATTTGGCCAATGCCGTTACGAGCCAATGCTTCTGCCGCCCAGGTGCCTACGCCCCCGATGCCAATCACACAAAAGTGCGCTTGCTGAATATGTTTGGCACCAGTTACGCCATATAAGCGTTCGATACCACCAAAACGTAATTGATAATCTGACATTTGAAACAATAAACCATGAGTAAATAAACGGCGCTATTATAGCGAAAAAACCAGGGTCTGAGTCAAGTTAAACCCTGACCCTGATTTTAAACACTAGGCTTTGATCACTTTACCGACAATATTTTTAGCGTTATTGACCAAATTGAAAGTGTTCGCTTTTAACCGCAGCAGTAATACATAAGCGAGTGGCACCAGATACAAGCTGGTGATGGTGGAAAACGTAAGGCCGCCAATAATAGCAATGGCCATCGGCGAGTAGGCTGGTCCGTCGCCACCAAGCTGGGTATTGCCCATGGCTAATGGAATTAACCCCAATATGGTGGTAGATACTGTCATCAAAATAGGACGCAATCTGTCCTTACAGCCATGCGCAACGGCCTGTTCAATGTCTTCACCTTGTTCGATCAACTGATTTATCCTGTCGACCAGAACAATGCCATTGTTGACCACGATCCCCATTAAGATCAGCATGCCGATCATGCCCATAATTGACATGTTAGTGCCGGTGATCAGGAAGGCCCAAAATACGCCAACAAAAGAGAACAATAATGAAGTGATCACTGCGGTTGGTAGTAATAAGCTTTCAAACAGAGCCGCCATGACGATATAAATCATGCAAACCGCCAAAATCATGTTTTGTCCCATCACATTTTCGGCTTCGTCCTGACGGACAAAACTGCCATCCAAACTGTAGTTATAGCCAGTTGGCAAAACGATGGCAGACAGGGTAGCTTGCAGTTTTTCTTTGGCTTCATCGAGAGTGATGTCATCAAGGTTGGCCTGAATGCTAATCGCGGTTTGACGATTATAGCGACGAATTTCACTGAGCCGAGATTTAATCGTCAGTGTTGCTATGTTATCCAGGGTAATGGTTTTACCATTGTGCTCAGTGATCGGCAGTTTTTTCAATTCGGCAATCGACTTTTTCACTTTTAAATCGTAATTCAACCAGATGTCAATTTCACCAGTATCACCATGGCGGTAGGTTCTCAGTGGTTGCCCACGAAGTGCCAGTGCTACCGCATTAGCGACATCTTGTGAGCTTAAGCCATGGCGAAATGCAGCGGTTCTATCGACTTTAATTTGCATTTCTTTTTTCTCACCGCGAATATCGGCACTGACATCGGTGATGCCATCAATGTTTTCAATAATTGGCAGTAAGTTGTTTTTCAGTTCAATCAATACATCGGTGGAAAGACCGGTTAAATTGATACGAACACCGCCACCATTGCCCTGCTCAAAGCCAAAGCGTGGTGTTGCTCGAACAAAATCAGGCATATCTTTACGGATCTTTTCTTTTAGCTCTGCCATGGTGATTGGCAATTTACCTTTCTTTAACAACAGGGTGGTTTGCAAGCTATGGGCGGCATAATAACTATACACAGAATCAATTAAGAACTCTTCCTTGTTGCTATACAGGTAATCTTCCATCTTATTGATGATTTTTTCCGCCGTTTCGTAGTTAAATTGTTCGTTCAACTCCCAGCTTAAGAACAAACGGTTGTCATTAAAATTTTGCTCTTCATCACCGGTAACAAATTGCATCGGGATGGCAATACTGAATAAAATCAAGATGGCGCTGATGCTGGTAATGATTTTGTGTTGGTGAGTCCAGGCTAGACTGGTTAAGTAAAATTTTTCAAACTTATTTTGCTTACTCACTGCCCGAGCATTGGCTTTGCGGTTAACCATTGCTGGCGCTTTAATTTTACTGATTAATAGTGGGATCAAGGTTTGCGCAATAATTAAGGATGCAAACAGGGAAATACAAATGGCGATGGCAACGTGTTCTAAAAATATGGTGATATCGATTTTTTTACCGACGATATTGGGCAAGAACACTATCATGGTGGTGGCGGTGCCCGCAATGACCGCCAGTGATACTTTGTTCACGCCTTTTTTTGTGGCGCTGACCATGTCAACGTTTCCATCCGCTTCGGCTTTTTGCCTTTCCTGAAAAATCGACTCGGTGATCACCACGGAATTGTCCACCAGCATGCCGACGGCCAGCAATAAGCCCATCATCGATAAAATATTCAGGCTGTAGCCGGCAAAGTACATCACCCCCAGGGTAATACAAATCGATACCGGCACCGATAAGACCACAATCATGGTGGTCATAAATTGCCGTAAAAATAAATACAACACCCCCACTGATAACAAGGCGCCAATTAACCCGGCATTTAACAAATCAGACAATGAGCTGGTGACGCCTTCGGCGGTATCATCCATGATGTATAAGTTAATGCCATTAAATTGTGGGTTGTCATCGACGCTATCAATGACCGCTAACACTCGTTTCGACACTTCGACCAGGTTGGCATTCGACTCTTTTAAGATGTTCATACCAATGGCATAGGTTTGATCTAAATGCCGTCCTTCTCTTGGCAGCGGCAAGGTAAGTTCAACACTGGCAATGTCTTTGATGTGAATATTATCTTGTATGATCAAGTTTTTAATTTCATCAATACTGCGATATTCACCAACCGGGTTGAGCATGACCTTGGTATCGTTATCAAAAAAATGTCCGGCGGCCATCGAAAAGTTATTCTCGTTTAGCTTTTGTACTAACATAGCTCTGTCGATGTGCAAAGCCACCAGTTTATCCGGGTCCAGACGGATCATTATCTGGCGCTTGTCTACCCCATAGAGCTCGACTTTACTGACCCCGGGAACCCGCTCAAGCGGGCGCTTTAAATTTCTATCGAGCAAATCGTAAGCAAGAGATAAATCTTGCTCCGATGAGATCCTAAGTGTAAATATCGGCATGTCATTGGTGTTAAATTGATACACCAAAACTCGCTCAACATCACGCGGCAGAAGATGCCGAATAGCATCAACATTTTCCCGTGCTTCGATGCTCTTGGCATTAATGTTTTCATCCCAGTCAAATTCGAGCTGAATGTCGGCGCCGCCTTCGTGCGAGTTAGAATTCATCCGGTTAATGCCTGAAATTGTTGCTAACGCCTCTTCAATTGGACGAGTAATTAAGCGTTCAACTTCGGCCGGTGAAGCGTCAGGATAGGGCACACTGATCCACAATTGCGGGATATCAATGCCAGGAAATTTTTCTAATGGCAATAATTTACTGGAAACCATGCCGGTCAACAACAAGGATAAAAATATCATGATGATGGTAACAGGGCGGCGCAGCGCAAATGATGCCAACGATGCCCCCATTGTTTCTTTCTTTGCCGCTTGCAGCTGGTTGTCATTAGTCATGAGCGGCTCCAAAACGTTTACGGTCAAACATACTGTATAGCACAGGAATGAAAAATAGCGTAAGCAAGGTAGCAAACAGTAAACCAAAGATAACCGTGATAGCCATCGGCGCTCTAATTTCAGAGCCTTCGCCGACACTGATTGCCAGTGGTAGCAAACCTAAGGTTGTGGTCAACGTCGTCATGATAATAGGCCGTAGTCTAGAGGTGGCCGAGTTCAAGATAGCTTGAGTTTTTTCCATGCCGCTTTCTCGTAATTGATTAATTCTATCCACCAGGACGATGGCATTGTTTACCACGATACCGGCGAGCATAATTAAGCCGATAAATACGATCACGCTCACTGGTGTTGCGGTTAAATACAAGCCATAAATAGAACCTGCAGCGGCTAATGGTACGGTAAATAAAATAAGCAATGGGTGCAGTAATGATTCAAACTGTGAGGCCATTACCAAGTACACCAAAAATACCGCAAGCAGTAGTGCGAAAACCAGAGAAGTAAATGACACATCCATTTCTTCATTTTGGCCAGTAATATTGGCGGTGATGCTTAACGGAATTTTCATCTCGCTAATGATGTTTTGTACCTCACTTACCGCCGCTGTTATGTCGCCATAAGCGAAGTTTGCTGAGATAACGGCTGCTCGTTGCTGGTCAATGCGAGTAATTTCACTTGGGCCAACGGAGAGCTTAACGGTCGCAACCGCGGATAAAGGTATAGGTTTATCACTTTGCGGATTCACGATGATTTGTTTTATGTCGTTAACCGAATCACGGCTTTGCTCGTCGGCACGCACTAAGATGTCAACCTTTTTATCTTTTATTGAGTACTGACTGGCGATGGTGCCGCCAACTTTGGTTGCCAGCAATTTTGCTACCTGCGGCGCCGTTAAGCCAAGTTGCGCAAGACGTTCATGGTCGAAGAATACTTTGATCTCGGGGTGACCATTTTGCAGCGAGGTCTTTACATCAATGAAACGTTTGTTATCGCTAAGTTTTTCATTTAACCGGTCGCTGTAGCGTTTTAGTACGACTAAATCATAACCAGACAACTCCACTTCAATCGGGGGCTTAAAGCTAAACAGTTCTGGGCTGGCAAACTTCATTTGCACACCAGGAATTGATTGCAGGTATTGGCGCAGGTGCTTGATCACCGCTTGTTCATCTTCTTTGCTGCTATCTGCGGTTAATACCACGTTTAATTTACCCCAATAATCACCGCCCTGAGCCGGTGAGGCGTTCATTAAACTGCCCGTACCCGCTAAGGTATAGGTTCTGTCAACTTGTGGTAAGGTTGCCGCAACGGCAGAAAGCCTGGCCAATGTTTCATCGGTTTTCTCAAGTGGCGTGCCGGGTTGCTGGCTGATCTCGACATAAAATTCACCTTGGGCCAGAGCCGGTATTACCTCGACATTTAACTGTTTTAATAACGGTATTGAGGAAGCACTTAGGGCAACAATAATAACCAGTACCGTGATCCGCTGGTTTAAGGCAACCGCCAATAATTTTTCATAGAAAACGGCCAAGGCGTTATACACTTTATCAAATAGCCATAAAGCCGGTGCAAATATTTTGCTTAACCCTAACCTGAGGCTTCTGAACACAAAAGTAAAAAGCATAGACAAGAGTAATGGCAGGTAATAGAACACACCTTCGAATAACCAAATTATCGGTGTCGCCAAATAATAGCTAAGTTGTTGAAATTTAGTGGCGTCGTCGCTAAGTTGTCTTTTCGCTTTGGCCGTGCTTTCGTTGCTATCGGCACGGTTAAATTGTCGCGAAGAAAGCATAGGGATTAACGTTAACGCGACAATTAATGACGCCAATAATGCGAAGGTTACGGTTAATGCCTGGTCTCTAAATAATTGTCCGGCAATACCTTCCACAAACACTAACGGAAAGAATACTGCCATCGTCGTCAGGGTAGAGGCCATAATGGCGGTAGAAACTTCTTTGGTACCCTTTACCGCAGCGTCCTTATTGGAATTGCTGGAACTGTTGGTTGTGTGCTGATCATTTTCCGTATTCGCTTGTTTTTTTAACTCTTTATGACGAGCAATATTCTCTAACACGACAATTGAATTATCAACCAACAAGCCTATTGCCAGGGCAATACCACCTAAACTCATGATGTTTAAACTGATGTCGTTACCGTACATTAAATTGAATGTGGCGATCACGGATACCGGAATGGAGATCGAAATAATCACCGTAGTCCAAATATTTTTCAAAAAGAAAAATAGCACTAACATCGCCAGTAAACCACCAATAACGGCAGCACTTTTTACTTCGTTTATGGCATTGCTGATAAATGTGGATTGGTCATACACTTTAATCAGCTCAATGTCTTCGGGTAATTCTTCAGCCAATTGTTTAACTCGCGCATCTACTTTTTGTGCCACATCTACGGTGTTGGCATCGCCTTCTTTATACAGTGCGATTTCAACCGCTTCGGCGCCATTAACCCGTGTTATCGACGTACGCTCTTTGTGTGAGTCAACAACCTGAGCAATATTGGATAAACGTATGTGCGTGCCGTCTACACTAGTGATATAGACATTGCGCATATCATTTAAATCTTTGAATTGGTTTAATGTTCGTACCAGATATTCTTGAGTACCATCTTCAACGCGACCACCAGATTGGTTGATGTTTTCTTGTTTAAGGCGTTCAACAATCAATTGACTGTCGATGCCAAGTTGGCTGATTTTGTATTGATCGATGAGGATTTGAATTTCTTTTTCATAACCACCACCAAGTTTTACGGAGGCAACACCACTTACTGACTCAAGCTTTCTTTTTAATTCTTCATCGGCATATTCACGAATGGATTTTAATTTACTCTCATCAAAACCCTCACTACCTTGTTTAGCTTTTAAAGCAAAGCGTACAATGGGGTCTAAATTTGGATTAAAGCGCAATAATAATGGCTTTTTCACATCTAACGGCAGGCGAATGACATCCAGTTTCTCCCGTACTTCAAGGCTGGCCAGGTCCATTTCGGTACCCCATTCAAACTCGAGTAATACATCAGATTGACCGGCTTTTGAGATAGATTGTACGTTTCGTACACCTTTTACAATGCCAACCACTTCTTCAATCGGTTTGGTCACCAACTGCTCAACCTCGCCCGGGGCGGCACCTAGGTAATCGGTGCGAATTGTTAGGGTAGGGTATGACAGCTCAGGTAATAAATTAACCTCTAATCTTGATAGCGACACCATGCCAAATAGCAGAACTGCAAAGGTGAACATCCATATCGTTACCGGTCTTTTAACCGCAACATTAACCACACTCATCGGAATTTCCTCAAATTGTTTCTTTTTTATTTATTATTATTTATGAAGGCACTCATTAACCAAAATCATGGTTAATGAGGATCTGCAGATAAGTTATATGGTGTCAATGATTTGAATAACTGCTTGGTCTTTCAAGTTATTTTGACCGGTAGTGACGACTTGTGCATCTAGGGCTAAACCATCGATGATCTCAACAAACAAGTCATCTTGGTAACCTAAGGTAACGATAGTTTTTTCGGCTTTATTGTCATTAATGGTAAACACTGTGTGTTTGTTATCGATAGAGATAAGTGCTTTTTTCGGTAATAATTTAGTGTTGCTGTGAGTGTCATAAACCAGTTTAACTTGCGCAAACATTCCCGCTTTTAATACATTATCAGGGTTTTCAACAATAAGTTTCACACTAAAGGTACCGGTACTGGCATCAACCACTGGGCTAATGCGTTCAACCCGAGCAATCACTTCTTTGCCTGGCAGGGCAGTAAAGCTTAATTTAGCGGCCTGGTTGATTCGTAATTTAGATAATTCTTGTTCTGGTAAATTCACTGTACCTTCTAATACGTTTAATTTAACGATGTGAAATAATTTTTGACGTTGGTATTGTTCAACTAAATTCCCTTCTTTGACGTAGCGTTTCGCAATATAGCCAGAAATAGGAGCGATAATTTTAGTCTCTTTTAAATCCAGTTCGGCAATTTTCAAGTTTGATTTCGCGACTTCATATTGCCATTTTAATTTATCGTAAGTATCTGAGCTCACTAGATTTTGGCTATGCACTTTATTAATTCTGTCTAATTCAATGGTTAAACTTGCGAGTTCCGCTTTCGCCTTATCTAAGTTTAATTGAATTCGCTCTTGTTCAATTTCAGCCAATAACTCACCGGCTTCTACAAATTGTCCTTCCTCGACATACAACTGTTCTAAAATACCAGAGGCTTTTGAAATAACTTCGGCTTCCTCTTTTGGTTCAAGCACGGTAGTGGTTACGTAGTTGGAACTAATATTACCGTTTTGAACAACGGCAACTTCTACCGGAATGGCGATCACTTCTGCTGGTTTCTCTTCCGCAACCGCTTCGGCGTTATTACAGCCGCTTAAAACAATTGCAGAAGAAAGTAAGCTTGCGGCAAGAACAAATGTTTTTATGTTTGATGTAGTCGATTTCATCACTTCATACCCTTTGGATAAATAATTAACGTATATAATGCATCTAGCGTGCCAACATTGATAAATAAATAAACCCTTTATTTATCAATGAATTGATCCATTAGATTTAATGAGGAGTATTTTACCGTATGTTAACAAGTAGTTAAATTTACAAATTGTTAGCAAATATGACTATTCAGAAACGAGAGACTAGAAACGAGAGACTAGAAACGAGAAACGAAAAGCGGCAACTGGCAGCGAGCTACGGGCTGCGGGCAGAAAGCGGTAGACGAGGAGAAATGGGGAAAGGGCAGCGAGCTAAGGGCTACGAGCAGACAGCAGCAGGCGAAGAGAATCGGTTACAGTTTGGAACTGGGAACGGGGAACTGGGAACGAGGAATGGAACGTGGAACTGGGAGCGGGCTGCCAGTAGCCCGAAGCTCGTGGCTTATCTTTACCGATCCTTTTGTCTGTTTATTTTCTCTTGTTTGATTTCTTCTTCACGACGATCGCCCGCTCTCGGCAGAGTTTCCGATAAATCATTTAAGCTTTTACGGCGCAACGGATAAGCACTGCGCTTGAGCATAGATAAATTACCGATGACCATAGCAATTGCTAAAACAATCACCACCACAATTAACCAAGTTGGCATATTAAGGAGTTCCTACGTTGATGATAAAACGCTGATAAATGCTATCGAGCATAACCAGTATTTCTGCTTTTTCGAGTATATCACTTTGTTGAATGCAATCGTGCAGTAAGTCAATACTAAGCTGCTCAGTGTATAAGGAGGCGATTGGTTGGTAAGATATATGCCAGGGTTCGATGGCAACGCCACCTCGATATTTATCATATGGGCGATAAAAACCAAACAACGCCATATTTTCATCTAACCATTGAGTCAGGGGAACAAAAGGCCCTTGCGCTTGATACTCCCAAGGCTCGAGTTGTAATGCTTTGCCTGCTAATAAATTGGGATCGTATATGTCAATATCGGTTCCCCAATGATGACGGCTGCCACCGGGTAGGGCAGAGAATAATAAAATGCTGTTAATTTTTTCAGAGGCAGACAAATTAGCAACATCAACCGGCTGATTATTGAGATCCAGTACCGGCCGGTCGTCGGCTAACTTAGCATTGAAAATGGCCAATTGTTTGGCAAAAGAGCGATAACCACTGGCAATTTTTAAATCAAAACCATCTTTTGCTGCCGCTCGTTGCAATTGCAAAAATGCGGCAACCATATCTTTATGAATACCTAAGGCTTCATTAAAGTAGTGGATATGGCTGTCATTCAAACCCAAAACATTCTTTGCATTTATTGCTGTATTTGTCGCTTTATTCATTAATACCAATTCTATTAAGTTAACAACTTCTTCATTATTAAATAATACATCTCAACCAGGTCTTCCAAGTCTTGACAGTTCACGCTTTCATTGACTTTATGAATAGTGGCATTGGTTGGGCCTAATTCAACCACTTGCGCGCCTGTTGGCGCGATAAAACGGCCATCAGAGGTGCCGCCAGCGGTTGAAGGTGTACAAGTAACGCCATTGGCCTCAACAATCGATGCCACTACCGAAGTTAACAATTTACCTTCGCCAGTAATAAAGGGTTTACCGTTAAAGGTCCATTTTATCTCGTAATCCAGCTCATGCTTATCAAGTATACTGGTTACTCGTTCAATGATGATGTCATCATTGATCTCAGTACTGTATCTAAGGTTAAAGATGGCATGCAACTCTCCTGGTACCACATTGGTGGCGCCAGTCCCTGAGTTTAGGTTTGATAACTGAAAACTGGTAGGCGGGAAGTATTCGTTGCCATGATCCCAAACTTGTGTGCTTAATTCAGTGAGTGCCGGCGTTGCCAGATGAATTGGGTTTTTTACCAAATGTGGATACGCCACATGACCTTGAATACCATGAACGATCAAATCACCGGTAATTGAACCTCTACGACCATTTTTTACCACATCTCCGGCTTTATCAGTACTTGATGGTTCACCAACAATACACCAGTCAATTTTTTCATTACGTGCTTCTAAGGTATCAATTACCCGGGTTGTACCGTTAATAAACGGGCCCTCTTCGTCGGAGGTAATTAAATAGGCGATAGAGCCGTTGTGATCTGGATAATCTTGAACGAAACGTTCGGTAGCGACAATCATAGCAGCCAGTGAGCCCTTCATATCGGCAGCGCCTCTCCCATATAGCCAACCGTCTTTAATCGTTGGTTCAAATGCTGGGGTATGCCATTTAGAATCAGGCCCGGCAGGAACAACATCGGTGTGACCGGCAAAACAAAACACAGGATGCTCGGTGCCTCGTCGTGCCCACATATTGGTGGTATCTTCAAATACCATAGATTCATTGGTAAAACCTGCTGCTATCAATCTATCGGCCAAGAGCTTTTGACAGCCTTCATCGAGTGGGGTCACCGATTTTCTTGAAATTAAATCTTTAGTTAACTCAATAACGGGCGATGAATTACTCATTAATCGCTTCCTCGTGGCTGAATATCGCTTGATATTGTGGCGCTTTAAAGCCTAAGTGTAGCTCAGACTCATTGATAAGCAGTGGCCTTTTTAATAGCGTTGGTTGCTCTAAAACGCTAGCTTTGGCTACCTCATCAGTTAAGTTGTTTTTTATTTCTTCAGGTAAACTGCGATACGTTGTGCTGCGTTTATTAATCAGCGAATCCCAACCTGCCTTAGCGACGAACTGAGCCAACAGGGCTTCATTCAAGCCATCTTTGCGTAAATCGTGAAATTGATATGCTACCTTGGATTTATCTAACCAGGCTTTGGCTTTTTTTACTGTATCGCAATTGTGGATACCATAAAGAATTGTCATTGTGGCTCTCTTTTTATGTGTTGATTAACCTGAACTCGGGATAATTAGTGCTTGATATTCTGTTTAATCATCAGGTTAATTAGTCGTTTATCACCAAATAATCATCTGCGCGTAATGCATTAACTGCTTTTTTAAGACTCACTTTTTTTACCAGAATGTAGTCAGTGTCGAACGTAGATATCGCGAATATGCTGATTTTCTTCTCGGCTAACACCCCAGAGATGTTCGATAAAATTCCCGTTAATGAGAAACCTAATGGACCAAGAACTTCTAGCGCTCGCCAATCGGGTTCTACTTCTAAACTTTCAATGTGAACATTTGCAGGCACCACAATCGATAATTCATCATACGTTTTGCCAACAAAATACACTTTGGCATCAAATACTTCACTGGGTACCTTCGATTCTGGAGTGAGGCTATGAATATTGAAGGACTCATCTAATAGTTGCAGTGTTTGCTTAGTCATTTATTTACCTTCCTGGCGTGATTTTATGCTGATTTGTACTATAACGCAGAGAAAATACTAATGGTATAGACGGCGACATAATAACAACCTTTGTTTAGTTGAAATTGTTATTTATTAGACCCTTAACAGAATTTTATAATAAGTTTCTCTAAAGTGAATAACTTTAATTAGAAAATTCATTATTATTCCATATTATATTGTTTTCAAGCTTTTACTATTATCCACAAAAGCTGTGGGTAATATTGTTAATAACTATTTATATGTCATCTAACCTATTGTATTAAAACTATGTTTTACTCGTGTTTGAAAAGTGACCTATTGCTAGCCTTGTATATTTTTCAATCTGTCGATCATTTGTTGGCTTTATTCTTAAAAATTGATCATATCTACTGTTTTTGTTAATTAAAATAGAAATATATATCCATATTCCCCTTTAAAATTGATCTTTATACAGTAGTTCGGATGAAAAAATTTCATGGCACTATTTGGCGTTTATTGATCGTGATTAAATTTTGTAACGATTTAATCCATTAAATCGCAGGGTAACTGAAACATTATGTGTTATCTTTAAAGAGTCACTTCACTTGAACTAAGCCCATGCAAATATCTTTACCACAACAGCTAAAACAAGGCCGCCAATATATTGAATTTTGGCCAGCTCAACCTGAGCTGTTAAATTACTTTGCTGAGTATCGGGCGGTAATCGTGAGCCGGTTCGTGTTGAAATATGGCGCACCCTTAGCGGCGTTAGCTTTTTTACTGCCATTACTGTTTATTGGTGTGGAGCAATTAAAACAAGCGCTGTTTTATGCTTTGTTTATTGGCTCTTTGCCCGTGCAATCGTTATTTCTAATGTATAACAAATCGAAAGAGCCATTACCGCCATCGTTAAAAGGTTGGTATAAAAATGGTGTGGAAAAGATCAAAGACAAGCCCGCAGATACAGAATTTTCGGTAATTAAGCCAACGTTCCTGGATTTGGCCAAACTATTACACTTTTCTTATAACCGCTAAAGATCAAATCCTAACCCTCAATGACTCAGAGCTAGCAACAGACTTCTTATATACCCTGATCATAAAGTCTGCCTGGCAGATGAAATTTTTGGCTTTTTGTAAATCGCTTATTAGTTGTTCTGAAGATTTAAACGCAAAAGGTGTCATTGCCAACAGCGTTAATGCTTGTTCACCATGAGCAAATAACATTTCATAATTAAGATTCTGTTCTGCAACCAACTCAAAACCATCCAGCTGTTGCTTATCAATATTATGATACTTTGGCGTTTGATAAATCATTTGCTTTAATTCCCATAAATGTTTTTTACCAGGAGTTACGGTAACCAGGTAACCGTCATCAGCCAGTAAACGACAGAATTCTTCGGTTTTAATTGGTGCATAAATGGAATATAACCAATTGGCAAAACCATCAGCAAAGGGCAGTTGTGCAATAGAAGCAACGCTAAAGTGACATTGCTTATATTTTTTAGCGGCCATTTTTACCGCGTTTTTCGCAATATCTACACCATATACCTGGTTATTATCCATGCGGTGAGCCATGGTATAGTAACCTTCTCCACAACCCGCATCTATGACGTTACCGCCGTTAATGTATTGCTGATAAAGCTTTACCAGAGTGTCACGCAAGGGTTGATAACAACCTGACTCTAAAAAAGCCCGACGAGCATTAACCATCTGTTTATTGTCGCCGGGATCCTTTGAGTGTTTAAACTGCACAGGAAGTAAATTAACGTAACCTTCTTTGGCCTGATCAAAAGCATGGTTATTATCGCAACGGTATACCTTATCTTGCAAGGTTAATGCGTACTGGCAGATAGGGCAGAGGTAATGACTGGTATTATTCACGTTAAATTATTTCTCAGATAAAGCTAATGTTGGATTTGGCCTTTGCCATTATTCAAAAGTAGACCAGATAGGGGCATGATCAGAAGGTTTTTCAATACCTCTTAATTCATAATCAATATCCGATTCAACACATGTTGCACTTAATTTAGTTGTCGCTAATACCACATCAATACGCAGACCGCGGTTATCATCAAATCCGCGTGAACGGTAATCAAACCAGGAATAGCGCTCACTGCGTTCAGGGTGAAGCTCACGGAAAGTATCTTTAAAACCCCAGTCCATCAGCGTTGCTAACCACTGTCTTTCTTCTGGCTGAAAACTACATTTTCCGGTTTTTAACCAACGCTTGGCGTTTGGTTCACCAATACCTATATCTAGATCAACAGGAGATATGTTGATATCACCCATAACAATAATGTTTTCATCTCTATTGTGGTGATCATTTAAATAAGTCATCAAGTCTTTATAAAATTGGCGTTTATAAGGATATTTGATTTCATGAGCAATATTTTCGCCTTGCGGGAAATAGCCATTTAGTACGGTAACTTCTTCGCCTTTATCATTGGTGGTTTTCACCATGATCATGCGCTTTTGCATGTCATCACAATCGCTGGGGAAACCTTTCTGTACTGATATTGGCTGCTTTTTGCAAAGCATGGCTACGCCATAATGGGCTTTTTGGCCATGAAAATACACGTGATAACCCATAGCTTCAACATCCGCTAAGGGAAATGCTTCATCATGAACTTTTATTTCTTGTAAACCAATAATGTCAGGTTGGTGTTTGTCAATAATCGCTTGTAACTGGTGCAGACGAGCACGTAGGCCGTTAATGTTGAAGGAGATGACTTTCATAAGTGTATGTAATTTTTAATTGTTAAAGTGCAGCTATGCTACCAGAAAATCACTTACGCTTGAATGAAAAATAGCGCTTAATCATCGGCTATTTCACCAATTTTTAACCGCAGGCATCAGAACCGTTTAGAAGCTGATGGCGGGATAAAAAATAAAAAATCAGATTTTTAGATTTATCTTTATAAATCAATCAACTAAAATGTAACCAGGAATAAGTTTTGGCCAATGTTTACTGCTTAATGTGACAATTTAACGAGGATATGTAATTAGATTGTAAATGCGAGTATTGATTTGTTACCAAAATATGTGATTTTTTGTTGAAATTTTCATGTAACGTATTGATAGTTATCAGCTTTATATGTAAATCAGATGTAAAGCTGTTGATGAAATAATATTATGAACTGTCAACTTATTTTGTTATAAATACAGGCAGATGCACCAAAGCTAAACTTTTCTACTAAACTTTACAACAACTTACAAAAACAGTTGATGATAATAAATGGAGCGAGATTTAATGTCAGAAAATAAAACGAGTTTGAAAAAAATACTATTGGTAGAAGACGATAGGCAGTTATCTGATTTGATTAAAGATTTTCTTGTTAGTGAAGGCTTTCACGTTAAACAAGAATTTAGAGGGGATACGGTAGCGAAAACGGTTGATAATTTCTCACCAGACTTGATCATTTTAGACGTTATGTTGCCTGGCAAAGATGGTTTTACCGTATGTCGTGATTTGCGTCCATCATTTGGCAACCCCATTCTAATGTTAACCGCAAAAAGCACTGACTTTGATCAAGTGCTTGGTTTAGAAATTGGTGCCGATGATTATGTGGCCAAACCGGTTGAACCAAGAGTGTTGCTGGCTCGAGTAAATGCCTTGTTGCGACGAGGTCAATTACCAAAAGGTGGCAATGAAAAAACAGAAATTACCTGTGGCGGCTTGCACATTAACCGTAACTCTCGACAAGTAATGTTAGCGGATGAGAGTATCGAACTCACCAGTCAGGAATTTGACTTGTTGTGGTTATTAGCGACACGCGCCGGTGAAGTGCAAAATCGTGACTATATCTACAAAGCAGTAGTTGGTCGTGAATATGATGGTATGGATAGAAGTGTTGACGTTCGTATTTCACGATTACGTAAAAAGTTACACGACAGCAATGAAACACCATTTAGAATTAAAACCATTTGGGGACAAGGTTACTTATTTGTGCCAGATGCCTGGAACTAAGTGATGAATCTAGGTCGCTCATTTTTTAGCCTGTATTTTTTAATTGTTGCATGTTTTGGCGCCCTAAGCTGGTTATTAGACGAAGCTTGGAGTGTCAGTGTTGAACAAGATGTTGAATCTTATACCGGCTATAAGACTGTTTTGTTAGCCATTGATGAGCACCTTAAAAACTATCCGCTGGAACAATGGGATTCTCGGATTAAAAAAGCGAATGAAAGATATAACATTCCCATTCAGTTAATTCCTGAAGAAAATGTGGAAGTTCTCTTACCCGAGCTAAAATTTGTCAAAGGCGATAAAGTCACAGTCTATTATGATGATGATGACATTACCCTGTTTCAGCCAATAGCCGAACAAAAATTGGTACTAATGCTCGGGCCTGTTGCTTCTCCAACCAGACCTCGTACCGAAGCCTTGATCCGAGTATTGATCTTTATTTTTATTGGTATTGTTATCTTCTTTTGGGTATGGCCTATTTCGAAAGATCTGGATAAATTATCGAATACGGTGAAAAATTTCGGTCATGGTGACTTTAAAGCGAAAGTAGGCAAAGCCGAATCTTTGCTGGTACAGCCGATGATGAACACATTCAATATGATGGCATCAAGGATCAATAATTTAATCGAAGCCCATAAAGAATTAACCAATGCGGTATCGCATGAGTTAAGAACACCTCTGGCCAGAAGTAAGTTTGCATTGCAAGTATTACGTGGCGCAAAAGATGATGAAACTCGGGAAAAGTATATCGATAAAATTGCGACTGATGTAGAAGAGCTTGAATTGTTGGTTAACGAGTTATTAGTGTATGCAGCCTTTGAAAATGAACAACCCAATATTAGTTATCAACATCATGATCTGAAGCTGTTAGTAAATGACCAAGTTGACAGTTTTTCTCATAATGAAGTTTCTATCACTCTAGATTGTGAATTTGAGCAGTTGCTGGCTGATTATGACGCACACTTTATCAATCGGGCGTTAAGTAATTTGCTCACCAATGCGATGAAATATGGCAATGGCGTGATGAAAGTGACGTTAACTGCTGATTCCGGGCAATGTACAATTATCGTTGAAGACAATGGCAAAGGGGTTGAGGAAAGTTTTAAAGAGGTTATCTTTGATGCATTTTCAAGATACGAATCCTGTCGCGGTAAAGATACCGGTGGCTTTGGTATTGGTTTGGCGATAGTAAATAAGATAATGCTTTGGCATAACGGCAGCGCCAGGGTTGAAAATAGTGAATTGGGAGGGGCCAAGTTTATCTTGTCCTGGCCGCAAATTAATTAACCAATATAATTGCAATTATTGCATACAACAGCGTTTAAATTTTTTACCGCTTTTACATGGACAAGTTTCGTTGCGAGATACTGTCTTTATTAGTTTGTGGTGTTTAACATCCCCATCTACATAGCACCACTTTCCATCTTCTTTTACAAACCTGGAATTCTCCTGCATTTGCCACAATTCGTTACCGGTTAAATAGCTTGCAGTAAACTCAACATAATGAAACTCGTCATCACTTTGCCCGGTGCTGATAATCACCAGGGCAAGCCACGAGGTTTGCTCTGCCCAGTCTTGGATATCGACAAGAGAGTTTTCAGCGCGTGATGTTTTGGCGTAAGTTTGGAAGAGATAATCGGCATTGTTTAACGCATAAGCGCTATACCGGGAGCGCATTAATTGCTCGGCGGTTGTCGGGATCGCCTTAGCTTCAATAAAGCTTTGGCAACACACCTGATAAGTATTACCTGATCCACAAGGACATTGCATAATTCATTTAAGGGGTAGTGTAACGAGGGCTGAACTATAACTTAACCACCATCAGTTAGGAAAGCGAAAAAGGCAAAGAGTACAAATGCAGGTGGAACTACTGGAGAAATCAACATCTGCACAAATTGCCAAAAGGGGGGCTTGTTTAATGCTATCAATGTAGTTGCTTTGGCGTATTCTTCACCACAATGCATTCGGTTTTGCCGTGTTTGGCGCAAGACTGTAACATCAGCAATTGCTGCTCTGAGAGTTGTGGGTCGCACAAAATAACGGTAGAGCAGTTGCCTTTTAATAACACTCGGGCAATTTTGTCAAAAGCAATGGGTTGATGTTGTCCATTTACTCGTAACAGTTTTGATTTATCAATACTGTTTGCTAACGATTGTACTCTTGAATCATCGCCATCCACACATAATATCCAGCGCCTTTGTTGCTGGTTTTTGATGCATACTTTTTCCAAAGCTGTGCTGAAAAAGGCATCATTATTAGCCGTTTCTACTTTAAACCAAGGGTTGTTAAACTTAGTTTGTATTAATTCTGGCTGTGTTAAGTCATTGTTTTCAAGCTTATTTACCAGGTTGTTAGGGTTATTCATTTACTTTCTCCAGCTAATCCACAAAACCACTGTATAAAACAACAGTATATGTAATTTTAATCGAATGCAAGCTTTTTACGATAATTACGCGAGGTTAAAACCCCGCCAACCGGAACGGTTAGAATCTCGCGTTAGGGAAATAGGTTGACGGACCTTCAGTCTCGCGTTATGGCGTTAGCCAACTGCTGAAGTACTAGTCGGTAATTTTTCGATAAATGGCTCTACCCACCATTCTCACTTTTGTGGGCAATGGCATACGTTTTAAATTTGTTTTAACAATGCCCAGGGTGAATGACGTTGGTTTTGAATAATCAATATTAATGTCTAAAATCACCGGTTTATTATCGGCGCTAAGTTCTCGTGCTTTATAAATTCCTGCTTCAATATCATCGTTGCCTTGTATACGAATATATTCAGCGCCGGTGGCAGTAGCAATGCCCTGAAGTTTGGTTTGTGGCAATACGGTACAGGTTTTACGGTTATAAGGGATCTGTTGTGCTTGCGATATTTGTGACAATTCACCGTCGTTAAACACCCCAATAATACACCCTATGTTATTGGCAACGGCCGTTGCTAGTTCCATGCACGTCATCATAAACGCACCATCGCCGACCACAGCAACCACTTCTTTATCTGGTGCTGCAAGTTTTGTCGCTATGGCTGCGGGTACTGCATAGCCCATACAGTTAAAGTCGGTAGGAGAGATAAAACCACTGGTTTTATGAATTGGCATTAACTCTGCCGTTAAAAACGTATGATTACCATCATCGACGATAACAAAAGCATCATCACTTATTTGCTTTCTTAATTCGTCAAAGTACAACGCCGGATTTACCCTGTCTTTGGAGTCATGGTTGTACCAATCTTGTCGATGTGCTTGTTTATCTTGAGCGAGTTGCTTGCTAAGGGCAGAATTATTTTGGTGACTTAATGAGTTTATTTTTTTCAATTCTTCACTTAACTTTGCACATACTTGGTTTGCATCGCCAGTAATGGCCAGTTTGGTTTTATAATTACAATCAAACACGTCTGGGTTGATATCGATATGAATTAAGTTCTCCGGTAAGGTGCCACCAAAGCTGCCGGTAGCAATTTCAGCAAAACGAGTGCCAATGGCAAGTACGCAATCGGCTTTGGCAAAGGCATTTTGTGCCGCAGGTGCGGCGGCCGGACCAAAACTAAAGCCGGCATGAAGAGGGTGGTTTGCTGGAAATGCACTAATGCCTTGTAAGGTCGTAGAAACTGCCGCCCCTACTTGTTCTGCAATACTCACTAATGAATTACTTGCTTTTATCGCGCCCCAGCCGGCAAATATCACCGGATTATCAGCCGCAACTAATAATGTCGCGGCCGCTTTGATTTGCTCAATAATATCCGTAGTTAACGCCTGCTGCTGCGGTGCCTGATAGGGTTTAATTTCAGTGATCTGTGCTTTATCTAACTGCAAATTCACCGGGATCTCAACAAATACCGGGCCTGGTTCACCGCTGATGGCAATATTGTAGGCCTTATATATGGTCTCTATTACTTGTTCATGGCTATCGACGCGAAACGCGGCTTTAGTAATGCCTTCTACTAATTTTAATTGATCAAGTTGATGTAATTGATAATTAAATTTTGAATCATTACGAATGCCACCAGAAATTACCAACATTGGAATTCCGTCTAAAAACGCCTCGGCGATGCCACTTGCTGCATGGGTAACCCCTGCGGCAGGAACGATCACCATAGCGCCAATGGAATCGGTCGTGCGACTAATGGCATCCGCCATAAAGCCACCATGACCTTCATGCATCACTAAAAATGGCGTGATCAGATCGGAATTATTCAACTCGTCATACAGTTCCGTATTGTGCACCCCAGGAATACCAAAGGTATATTTAACACCCACTTGTTCTAACGCATACTTTGCTAACCATGCTGCCGTTTTTTTCATTTTCTGTCCTTAATGCTGCAAGCTTCGTGCTACAAGCCTCGAGCAGTTCATTTTAATTTATCGTTATGTGCATACTTGCCAGTGGTTAATGCTTCGAGCTTCTAGCAACGAGCTTCGAGCAGTGTGTTTTTCTTAATAATTTCAGTGTTAATTTATCGTTATGTGCATACTTGCCAGTTGCACATAGTTCCCCGTTCCTCGTTCCCAGTTCCCAGGCTCGGGTACATAGAGACACCTGAATGTTTAAAATATCCTGCCTGTACCCTGTACCCTGTACCTAATCCCTATTTATACATTTCGCCGCCTGCTGAGCCGTTAAAATACAACCAGATAAAAATGTCCCTTCTAATGATTTTTCGCCACTGGCACCACCGCCACCAAATCCTGCCGCTTCGCCAATGGCAAACAAGCCTTTAATGCATTGTTCAGTGTTATCTAACACCTGAGAATTTAAATTAGTTTGAATGCCACCTAAACTTTTTCGACTGATTAACATAACTTTTATGGCGATAAGCGGGCCATGCTTGCTGTCTTGTATCGGATGTGGCTTACAGGTTCTTAATTTATCGGCTTTCCATTTGCGCGCGTGTTCGATACGGCGAATTTGTTCGTCATTCCATTGTGATTCAGGACGGGCAAGTATTTGATCATAATCATCAAGAGTTTGCTGCAATATCGCTTGTTCAATCGGGTTTTCAGCAGCGATTGCATTCATCTTCTTAGTGAGCTCAGCAACACTATTGGCAACAATAAAGTGATCGCTTTCTGTTTGCATTTGTTTTATCAGACGATGATTTCCGAACAAGGTTTCTTTTAAAAAGCGGAAGAATTTTTTATCACGGATCATGATGTTATGTTCGGCACCCGAGATAGCAAATTCTTTACTGGCGATTTTCCAGTTTAATACCTGCCAGGCATACCCTTGCTTTTGCTCTGCCATACGTTGACATAAATAATTGGTATCAAAGCCGGTAACCAGAGGATTTGGCCCAATTCGTTTGCCATCAGCATCTAACCATAAAGCCGATTTACACGGAATTAAACTTAAGCCCTGACCGCTAAATTTTGGCTGTGGGTGTGGTATACCGGCGGCATAATTCCACATTTTATCCATGTGGGTTAAATTACCACCATGTTTGGCGATTTCGTCGTGCATGGCACCATCGCCGCATGGATGGGTACCATTTAATAGGTTTTTTGGTGGTTTAGACCAGATACTTGGCCAATTCTCTTTAACCTTCTGCAAGTTACCGGTAAAACCGCCGCTGGCAACAATGGTATTTTTGGCATAAAAATTTACCCCTTCATTGCCATACTTATTGTTGGTGTTGGCATCGGCTTTGATGTTGACATTGCCAGGTTGGATAGCCCTTGCACAACAACCAACGACGTTAGTCTCAGCTGTCAATAAAGAGTCGACATGATGATTAAATTTGAAATGCACATAGGTATTGATATACGGGGCAAGCGCAGTCATTACTTTTTCTACTAAGTCTAACGATGTGCCCCACATCACGTGGTATCTTGGCAATGAATTGCCGCTTGAGTATAAGCCTCTTTCTACCCAGTTCACCGCGGGTAAAAATTTAACACCAAGGTTTTTAACAAAACAATAGACATCTTCAAAGCTACGCTCAACGTAATGCTTTGCCCATTGCCTGGGATATTTATCATCATCACTAAAATTGGCGAACGAATACCAATCTTTTAGGGCGACTTCCGGATTGTCTTTAATACCATTGCGTTTTTGCTCTGGTGTGCCGACTAATGCCATGCCACCAAATGCCGAACGAGCAAGCCCGCCAACCTGGCTTTCGTCCTGGTTGTCGAGAATGATTACTTGTTTTTGTTGTTTTGCTAATTCTAGCGCTGCCGTTAAACCTGCAATGCCGGCACCAATGATCAGCGCATCAATTTGCCCATCTTGCCTATTCGTCATTTATTCTTCTTTACAGAGTTATCAAGTCATAGCATTATCATAACTACTCACTAAAACTTATCTATAGTAAAAATAGCCTAATGCTGAAGACTTCTTTTAAAGAGTTATTAATATAATGAAATTACAAGAATTTATTGGCAATATATATACCGCTACCGGTAAAATTGAATTGAGCGAGTATCGGCATTGGGCACTAACGCAACTGCAACAATTGCTTGAGTTTGATGGCGCTATTTGGAGTAACGGTCATCAACAAACTGCAACCTTTCATAATCAAACGCTATTTAATCTGCCTGAGCAATTGGCAAATAGCTTATTAGAATATTTAACCATTAACCCTTTAGCGGATGTGCTACTCACCAAGCTCGGTTCACCAGTGGATATGAAAGACTTGCTTGCCGATGATGAGTTTTATCAATCTGACATTTATCTAAAATGTTTCAAACCTTGCGGTATTGAACGTATTTTGTCATCGATTCATTTAGATGAAAGAACCGGACTGTTTACGCTATTAACTTTATATCGGTTTGAACGTGATAAGCCGTTTTCTGAAGACGATAAAAGCTGTCAAAAACAAGCGCTGTATCATTTATTAACGGCGGCCAATCATGCCTTGTTTCTACAACTTGAACAAAATACTGGTTCAATTAACCATCACAAGGCGATATGCGATAAACAAGGCTATATCCATCAAGTACAAGACTCATTTCTCGACTTATTAGAACGCCATTATCCACAGCAATCACTGGAAAAGTTGCCATTTGCAATGAACCAATTTGAGCAACAGGCATTGGCTAACGGCCTACAGGTAAAACTAAACGCATTTAATGATTTGTACTTGGTAGAGTTATGGCCACAAGGACCACTAGACTTGTTAACCGAGCGCGAGCAACAAGTGGTACAGGCAGTAGAGCAGGGCTTAACCTTTAAACTTGCCGGTAAACATTTAGGCTTATCACCTTCGACGGTGTCGAATCATTTGTATCGAATTTACCAAAAACTGAATGTTTGTAGTAAGAGCGAACTGATTAAGTTGATGCAGCAAGAATAAAGTATTCCAATGGTAAAGTGCCGCAAAGACAAAGTAGAAAAAGATAGTGGAGCCATGAGATGATAGAAACAGACACAAAACAGCTCTCCGGCTTGGGAGAGATAAGCGCAGCGTTAAAAGTATACGTGGATAACCGCCCGCCGCTGGAGCAGTATCAGTCATTAGCAACAATGAAGCTAATGGTCGCGGATGAAATTGCCGACATTGGTCGTTTAACCGGCAATCACTGGCGTAAAATTTTCAATGTCTATGCCAAACTGTGTTTTGAATTAGCGCCTAAGCATTTTCACAGCTGGCAAGAGTTAAGGGATAAATCATTACTGCAAAAAGGCTCGGAGCAAGCATTACTGTTTAATCAGGCAAGTTTCATTAATATTTTTAACCCGGCCAATGAAACAAAGGCAACCGATATCCATATTCTTATGGGCAGAACGTACGCGGCAAAATTAGTACAACCATTGCCATTATCTCAGAATTTACTTTGGCTCGATAACGACTTCGCCATAAACCCGGACAAAAGGCTGATCATCTGCCCTTACTTTGATTACCGGCAATTATCTAATCTGAAAATTAGCTATTTGATTAAATTAATCAAGTCTTTGCAAAAACAATAAATATTTGCAAAATAATAATTATTTGCCGTAAATCAATCATTTGTTATGTATCCAGCCTATAATAACCACATCTTATACACTTCTTCATCAAATTTTGGTTTAAACATGTCAAAAAATGCAGTTTTAGTCATAAACTGTGGCAGTTCGTCACTCAAGTTTTCCCTTATCGAACCCAATACCAGCAAAGTCATTATTTCCGGTGTTGCCGAGCGCTTATTAAGCGCTGAGGCTTTTATTAAAATTTCTTACGCGGGAAATAAAACCAGCAGCGCTTTAAATGCGCCGTTTGATCATCAAACAGCAGTAAATGTCATTGTTGCGGCTTTACATGAGCACAAGCTTGTTGAACATCTATTAGCCGTTGGTCATCGTCTTGTTCATGGCGGTGAAAGCTATTCACAACCGACAATCATTATTGATGCAGTAAAGCAGCGCATCAATGAATTAGCAAAATTGGCGCCGCTACATAATCCGGTAAATTTGATCGGCGTTGAAGCGGCACAAAAGGCCTTTGCCGATTTACCACAAGTTGCCGTATTTGATACCGCCTTTCATCAATCGATGCCAGAAAAAGCCTTTATTTATGGCATACCCTATAAGCTTTACCAACAACATGGTATTCGTCGCTATGGCTTTCATGGTACCAGTCACTATTTTGTTGGCAAGCAAGCGGCGAAGCTGTTGAATAAGCCGTTTAGCGATACGAGTGTGATCAGCGCACATTTAGGCAATGGTTGTAGCATTACCGCCATTGATAATGGCAAAAGTGTTGACACATCAATGGGGCTAACACCACTTGAAGGTGTGGTAATGGGGACTCGCAGTGGTGATGTTGACCCTGGTATTATTTTTCATTTAATTCAGCAACTAAATTACTCCGCAGAGGAGGTCGATACACTGCTCAATAAAGAAAGCGGCTTATTAGGGATTTCTGAAATGAGTAACGACTGCCGCACCATTGAAGAGGCAATCGTCAATGACGGAAATGTCCGTGCGAACCTGACCATGGACATATTTTGTTATCGAATAGCCAAAACCATTGCCTCATACATGGCAAGTTTATCGCATTTTGATGGGCTAATTTTTACCGGCGGTATTGGTGAAAATTCTGATTTGGTGCGTTCGCGTATTATCAACTCACTGAAACTGCTTAATCTTGAAGTAGATGTTCAGAGAAACAACGAAATCAGGTTTGGTAAATCTGGATTGATTTCCAAGCAAGGGACAAATAATTGTTGGGTCATTGCCACCAATGAAGAACAAGTCATTGCCGAACAAACCTATCAATTAATTAGTAAGGATAAATAACATGGCACGTCGTATTATGTTAGTACCAGTAGGCTTTGGTGTTGGTTTGACCAGCGTCTCGTTTGGTTTGTATCATAAACTGCAACAACTGGGGATTAATGTCGGCTATTTTAAACCGATAAGCCAGCCATCTCGAAATGTCCTTGCCAATGATTATCATTCTCCGGCTGAGTTTAGTCATATTGATGTTGGCTCCATACCAATTAGTTACGTTGAAGAGAAAGTTGGCGATGATTTATTCGACGTTGTACTCGAAGAAATTGTCGGCAACATTCAAAAATACGATCAAGAGATCGTCATTATTGAAGGGGTTGTGCAAACCCCAAGGCAAACCTATGCCGCTAAAATAAATCAGGAAGTTGCACAAGCACTATCGGCAGATATCGTTTTTGTCGCAACCCCAGACAATGACACCCCAGAACAGTTTGAAGATAGAATTGAGCTCAGCGCAAAAACCTTTGGCGGTGTTAAAAATCGACGGGTGAAAGGCTGTATCATTAATAAGATCAATTCACCGGATAAAGACGTATTTGGTTTGTTGCCAAACGAGACCGACTTTAATACAGACACAGACTTAACTGCCTGGCAGGAGTTGGCCATTTTTAAGAAACCAAATTTCGCCCTTATTGGCACTGTGCCGTGGGAAATGGATTTGGTGGCACCGCGAGTTAATGAAATTAAAAACTATTTATCTGCCCGGGTTATTAATGAAGGAGACATGGAGCATAGACGGATACGTAGTATCAGCTTTTGCGCCCGCACGGTAGCGAACTTAAAGAGTCACCTGGTCCCTGGCCGGTTAATTGTTACCCCGGGGGACAGAACGGATATCATTATTGCCACTTGTTTATCGGCCCTAAACGGTACCAAAGTAGGCGCGCTATTGTTAACCAATGGTTATCAGCCCAATGAAAGTGTGATGGAACTGTGTCAACAAGCGTTTAACACTGGCCTGCCAGTGTTATCTGTACCTTGGGACACCTGGGAGACCTCACGCCATTTATTAAGCTTTAATCCTGAAATCCCGGAAGAAGATATCCAACGCCAGGACAGAATAAAACATTTTGTTGCTGAGTGCATAAACCAGGATTGGATCGAGCAGTTTGTCGGTGACAAGGTACAAGGTCAGTTATTATCGCCGCCGGCATTTAGACACAAACTGACTGACTTAGCCAAAGCCGCCAATAAACTGATTGTCTTGCCCGAAGGTAATGATATTCGAACGATAAAAGCGGCGGCAATTTGTGCCGAGCGAAACATCGCCAGATGTCAGTTACTGGGCAATAAAGAAGAAATTCTGTTAATTGCCGAGCAACAGGGTATCACGCTGCCAGCAGGAGTGTTAATTACCGAACCGGAAAGTATTATTGAAAATTACGTTAATCCGTTAATGGAGTTAAGAAAGCACAAAGGCTTAACCGAAATTGTTGCCCGCCAAGAACTGAAAGACAACGTAGTGTTGGCCACCATGATGCTACAACTTGGCCAAGTGGATGGTTTAGTCTCGGGTGCCGTTCATACGACGGCAAATACTATCAGACCGGCGCTACAACTGATTAAAACCGCACCAGGAAATTCGTTGGTATCGTCAATATTCTTTATGCTCTTGCCTGATCAGGTCTTTGTCTATGGTGATTGTGCCATTAACCCGGATCCAAACGCCGAACAACTTGCCGATATTGCCATTCAATCGGCCGATTCTGCGAAAAAATTTGGCATTGAGCCAAGAGTGGCGATGATCAGCTACTCAACTGGCAGCTCAGGCACAGGGCAAGACGTTGAAAAAGTGGCGCTGGCCACCAAACTGGCTCAACAAAAACGGCCAGACTTATTGATTGACGGGCCATTACAATACGATGCCGCGGTAATGGAAAATGTGGCGAAGAAAAAAGCGCCAAACAGTAAAGTGGCCGGCAAAGCAACGGTATTCATCTTCCCAGATTTAAATACCGGCAATACCACGTATAAAGCGGTACAACGCTCTGCCGATTTAGTCAGTATTGGACCGATGTTGCAAGGGATGAACAAACCGGTAAACGATTTATCTCGTGGCGCTTTGGTAGATGATATTATCTACACCATTGCCTTAACCGCAATACAGGCAGACAACTAAAGACCAAAGGGCAGCTTGGTATAAATTTTGGTTTACTTCAATATGGAGTAAACCAAGTTTGCCTGAATCTGAGATATATCATTTAAATCCTTGTATTTTCAGTCAACTATTTATAAATTGGGGCTATTATACCAATTTGATCAACTTGGTATCCATCTTATGTGAGTAGCACAATGCCAACCAATACTAAACCAAACAACAGTTATATTCTAAAACTGAAATGCCCGGACAAATTAGGCGTTCTCGCCCGTATCTCCGGTGAACTCTATTCACACGGGGCGTTTATCAATAATGTTCGTCATTATGCCGACCCTGATCAGCAAATATTTAATATGCGCATTGAATTTGATGATCGAACCTTAACCGTGTCTGAACTGCAATTTAAAGAGGTTCTTGCCAGCTTAGCCGCAGAGCTGGACATGGAATATCAACTCCGTTGCGCCAGTTACCGGCCAAAAATTTTAATTGCGGTGAGTAAAGATGAGCACTGCTTAAATGTGCTACTGACTAAGTGGCGGGCCGGAGTGTTAAAAGCCGACATCGTCGGGGTGATCTCGAACCATCAAAGCTGCAGAGATATTGTTGAGTTTAATCAAATTCCGTTCCATTATTTGCCTATAACCAAATCCACAAAGCCGCAACAAGAGGCGAAAATTATTGAAATAATGGAACAAAGCAATGTGGATCTGTTAGTGCTGGCACGCTATATGCAAATTCTTTCGGATGATCTTTGTCGCAAAATAGCCGGCCGGGCAATCAATATTCACCACTCCTTTCTACCCGGCTTTAAAGGCGCGAAACCGTATCAGCAAGCCCACGACAGAGGAGTGAAAATTATTGGCGCAACCGCGCACTATGTTACGGCAGATTTAGATGAAGGGCCGATAATCGTCCAAGATGTGAAACAGGTAGATCATGCAACGTCGGTAAAGGATATGATCGAAATAGGCCACGACACTGAAGCGACAACACTTGCCAGAGCGGTACGTTGGCATGTTGAGGACCGCATACTGGTGAACGATCAACGTACTATCATTTTATAGACGTTGCCAATTGAGCACATCAATGGTCGAAGCTGCCAATTAACTTCAAATTAAGCCTGTATACTCATTTACCCCGCATATTGCGGGGATTAATTTGCCATTTTTAAAATAACACTCTTAAATATTAAGAACCGTTGTTTAGATAAATGATACCTATGACGTTATTATTACCCGTTAAATCTACCGTATTTGCTTTGAGCCTAGTTGCAAGCCTAGTTGCAAGCCAAGTTCTTGCCGAAAATGTTCCGCCTGTGCGATGGACAGACATAAGTTCCACTGCAGTTCAACTTCAAAATAAAAGCACAGCACTAGATCCTTCGGTCAATCTTAGAAGCAAACAATCCCGTTTATTAGCGGCAAGTCATCAGGCTTTAGATAAGCAGATGAACTCCTCTAAGTTTCAGCTTGAAATACCATTACCCAATGGTCAATCAGTTACTTTCAACTTACAACAAAATAGTGTTCTTCCCGATGTGCTCGCCGCTAAATATCCTTCAATAAGGACATTTACGGGTGAACAAGTCGGCAACAAGAATAACCGTGGTCGTTTTGATATTACTGAGCATGGATTTCATGCTGCGTTTAAATATAACGGTGAAACAGTTTATATTGATCCTCAGCAAAATATCAGTAATGAACTCTATGTGAGTTATTACAAAAAGCATGCGCTGCCTCTAACCGCAGCAATTGCGGACACTACCAAGCAACGCCGGGTGAAACAATTACCGGCAGAGTTGAGCGAATTGGCGGTCAAAAGGTCGGGTTTAGCATCAATAAACAAACGTTATCGTATCGCCTTTTCCACCTCGGCGGAATACAGCGTGTTTCATGGCAATAGCAAAGCGCCGGTCTTAGCGGCTATCGCCACCTTAGTCAATCGGATGAATGAGGTCTTTAGTCGCGACTTGGCGGTTGAATTTGTGTTGGCGGAAAACTCGGATGCGGTGATCTTTTTAGCGCCACAAAATCCTGACGGCAGTTATGATTATTCACAAGATCCATTTGATAATACCGACAATGGGGTATTTGAAAACCCTGCAGTGGTTGAACAATATATTGGCATAGCAAATTATGACATTGCTCATCTGCTGACAACTGGTGCCGGCGGTTTGGCCGGGGTTGGCGTAGTTTGTGATAACGATGACTTTATTGATGCGGGTGTCAATTATGGTGGTCCATGGAAAGCGGTAGGCGTGACCGGAAGTATGGCGCCAACCAATGACAGTTTTTATATCGATTTTGTCGCCCATGAATTAGGCCATCAACTGGGCGCCGATCACAGCTTTAATTCACTTAGTGGGGCATGCTCTGGAAATCGCTGGGCCGTTTCGGCCTATGAGCCGGGCAGTGGTTCAACCATTATGGCGTATACCGGCATTTGTGCGCCGACAAATTTACAAACCAATTCCGATGATTATTTTCATGTGAATTCTATAATTGAAATGCGAGAATATTTGATTAATTCTCCTTCTGGTAACAGTTGTGGCGCGGTGTTTGAATCGGATAATCAAGCTCCTGTCGTTGATGGTGGCAAGGATTATAGTATTCCAGCAAATACCGCATTTACCTTAACGGCACAAACCACAGATGCGAATAATGATCCAATTGCCTACACCTGGGAGCAATTGGATTTAGGCACCGCATCATTTACCGCTGATTCCATGGTAGATGATGGTAGTCGGCCATTGTTTCGTTCATTTCAACCAAACAACAATCCAGCTCGTACCTTTCCACAACTCGCCAGTTTATTCTCCGGGCAACTGGTGATTGGTGAAAGCTATGCAACGACGACGCGTGAATTAAATTTTACCGTCACTGCCCGTGATAATCTGGGTGGGGTTGCTATTGATCATGTCGTGATCAATGTTATCGCCGATGACAATACATTTATGATCACCAAACCGGTTAATGACGACAACTGGACTGAGCAAACGAGTAGCTTGATCTTGTGGGATGTTGCCAATAGCAATGATGTTAACGGAGTGAATTGTCAATTTGTCGATATTGAATTTTCGGCCAACGGCGGCCAGAGTTTTGATTTTAGCTTAGCGGATAATACTGAAAATGATGGCGAGCAGACTATTGACACGCCACAAGTGAATACCAACAGTGGCCGCATTAAAATATCTTGTGCAGACAATGTGTTTTTTAGCGTATCGACCACAGATCTAGACGTATTTAATGCCAGCGCACCAAATGATATTCCGCAAATCACCGGACAAACGGCACTGGTTATCAATGAAGACATGGATATAGAAGTTCTGTTGAGCCATATCATTGTGGCAGATAGTGATAATCGCTTTCCCGATGAATTTACCTTAACCATTGCCACGGGCAATAACTACACGCTTGTCGATAATAGCATCATTCCCGATGAAGACTTTTTTGGGGATTTACCGGTAATGGTGACGGTGCATGATCCAGAAGATGCCAGCGATGAGTTTGCCCTTATTATCAACGTACTCGCCGTTAATGATGCGCCAATTGCCGTCGATGATGCCTTTCGTGTTAAGTATCAAAGCAGTGCCAATACCCTTAATGTGTTAGCCAACGATACTGACATTGAAAATGAGCCATTATCTATCGTGTCCTATCGCTATGATGGTCTGGGCAGTGTAGAAATTATCAATAACCACATACGTTACACCGCTCCAGATGAGTATAGTGGCATGGAAGTATTTAGCTATCAACTGGCCGACGATTCAGGAGGCTTCTCTAGTGCGCAGGTTACTTTAACCATCGCGGAAAAACCCAAATCGGGGGGAGGGACTTTACTCTGGACAAACCTGTTCTTTTTGCTGTTTGTTGGCTATCGAAATAGCCATCGACAAGCGAATTAGTTCAGTACAATGGTTAAGCCTTTAACTTCACCCTACTTCTCTAACATTAAGTGCTCACCAAGGAAACCTCTTCACTTAATTCGAAAGAAACAATTATGCTCAGAATGACGCAATTTTTGTACATATTAATCAGATCCACCAATTAAATTGAAACCCAAATGTTGTAAGTTAAATTAGTGCAATAAAATGCTTTATACCAATCGGTATTGGCCAAATATCGGCTGAGATAATATGAATTAAATTTGGGGAATAAAATGAATACAGAAGTAGGGGCTCTTGAAAGGATCCAACAAGAACCGATGAAAATTGGGCAATGGTATGTTGTGGCTATCTGTATAGGTATATTGGCACTAGCCAGATGGATGTGATGTTTTGGCTATTGCATCTGCGGCGCCGGGAATGACTGCCAAATGGGGACTTTCAAAAGCCGTGTTAGGCATAACCCTGCCATTAGAGCTTGTGGGGATGGCATTGGGCTGTATCATTTTGGACGCGTTGGCAGACACTCGTGGACGTAGACCAACAATGTGCTTGGTCTAATTATCCTGACCATAGGCATGGCAATTGCAGGATTAACTCCTAATGTTTGGGTGTTGGGGGCGTCTCGTGTATTTACCGGCATAGGTATTGGTGGATTACTTGCGGCGGCGGCGACGACGGCGACATCAAGTGATTATTGTAACAATAAAAATAGATCTCTTGCCGTAACTTTGGTTGCGGGTGGTTTTGCCTTTGGTGTTTATTTGGGCGCTACCTTCCTGGCACCATTGCTTAAGCAGTACGATTGGCGTGTTACCTTTTATTTGGGTGCCGTTATGAGTTTTATCTTCATCCCTCTGGTGTATGTTTTGGTTCCAGAAACGGTTTCCTTCCTTGAACGTAAACGCCCAACAGGAGCTCTAGAGCTTATACAAAAAATTATGTGCCGCCTGGGCCACACGGCTCCTGAAACATTAGCGAGCATGAAGCAAATCGGATTCTTTACCGGGACGTTTGTTTTTGCCGCTATCGCAGGATTTTTTGGTCTTTTTGCTACTTCCTTTCCATCCTCACTTCTTGGCTCTGGCTCTGGACTTATTCTTGGCATTGGTCGAGGAGGGGCAGTGTTAGGTCCTATGATACCTGGTTTTCTCTTTGCCGCAGGTGTTCCGCTAACCAATGTCGCACTTTTAATGGCTGCAGGATCTTTTCTGGCCGGTATAACCGTGATATTTTTGCATCAACAAAGGGCTAGATAAAGAGTTCAAAGATGCTCATTAAAAAGCGGTAAGTGAATTAAGCTGTCATAATCAAGCTTTGATATATTTTTGTATTGGTTAAATGACTCTATTACCATTTAGCTAAAAGGGGCCACTTAACCAGTGGCCCCCTCTTTAAGGCATGAATCAGCCTTTGCTGAAGTTATGGTGTTAACCGTATAACTCTTTAGCCATAGCTTCACGCATATCCATTTTACGAATCTTACCGGTAACCGTCATCGGGTATTCGACAACAAAACGGATGTAACGTGGAATTTTAAAGTGGGTGATTTGGCCTTTACAGAATTCTTTTATCTCTTCTTCTGTAGCCGTTTCCCCTTCTTTAAGTTGGATCCAGGCACAGACTTCTTCACCCATTTTTTCATCGACTACACCAAAAACCTGAACTTCCGAAATTTTCGGGTGGGTATATAAAAATTCTTCGATTTCGCGTGGGTAAATGTTTTCGCCGCCGCGGATCACCATGTCTTTGATACGGCCAGTAATGCGCACATAACCGTGCTCATCCATGGTGGCTAAATCACCTGAGTACAGCCAACCGTTTTTAATGGTATCTGCGGTTTTTTCTTCATCGTTCCAGTAATGTGACATTACCGAATACCCACGAGTACAAATTTCACCTTGCTCACCAATAGCCACAACACGGCCTGCTTCATCAACAAGTTTAATTTCCACATAAGGAATCGCACGGCCAACGGTTTGGGTACGGTTTTTCAGGGTATCATCAGGTAAGGTCATGTGGTTTATCGGACTCACTTCGGTTTGTCCATAACCAATTACCACACTTTCCATATGCAATTTATTGATGATGTTATTCATTAACTCTTCCGGGCAAGGCGCACCTGCAATAACACCGGTACGAAGAGAACTAACGTCGTATTGAGTAAAGTCTGGATGATCGAGTTCCATCACAAACATGGTGGGTACACCATGAAGCGCGGTACATTTCTCTTTATGAATCGCTTCTAATGTTGAACGAGAGTCAAAAGCTTGCGCTGGAAACACCATAGTGGCACCGGTGGTAATACAACATAATACGCCCAACACCATGCCAAAACAGTGATATAAAGGCACCGGAATGCACAACCTGTCTTGGTCGGTAAAATGCATCCCCTTGGCGGTATTATTACCATTATTAATAATGTTATTGTGACTTAATGTTGCGCCTTTCGGGTTACCGGTAGTACCTGAGGTGAATTGAATGTTTATCGCATCATCAGGTTGCAGCTGCATCGCCAATTCGCCTAATTTAAGTTGGCCTTGCTCAGAGCCCATGCCACAAACATTAGCAAAGTTATACATGCCCGGTGTTTGCTCAACGCCCATGCGGATAACGGTCGTTAAATGCGGAAACTTCTCTGATTTAAGATGACCAGGCTGACACGTTTTAAGCTCGGGTGCCAACTCAGTTAACATCGTTAAGTATTCACTGGTTTTAAATCGTTCAGCGCTGATGATCGCTTTACATTCAACTTTGTTTAACGCGTATTCTAATTCATATAAGCGATAGGCAGGGTTAATACATACCATGATCGCGCCTATTTTGGCGGTAGCTAACTGAGTTAATACCCATTCAAAAGAATTAGGGCCCCAAATGCCGACACGATCGCCTGGTTCAATGCCCAGAGCAAGCAAACCTGTGGCCAGTTTATCAACTTCTTGTTGCAGCTGCTTGTAAGTCCAACGGATATTTTGATAGCAAACAACCAGTGCTTCATTATTTGGGTATTGATTGGCGATACGATCAAAACAGTTGCCAATGGTTTCGTACAGTAATTGGCCACGACCTTCGCCGCTGATATAACTTTGCTTTAATGTCATGTTCTTCTTCCTGCACATATATGTGTCATAAATTTGCGATTTCATTTCCTAACACTAAAAAATAATACAAATACACCATTATTTACTTATTATTTTAGGTAGTTCTGGTGATCTTTAAAAAGAAAATCAGTAATAAAGCCTAAAACATGGCAAATAAACTTACCGCCAAAATGGTTGCTATTAATGGCAGTATGACAGTTAACGCAAATATAGGACCATACGCGCTCGCATGGCTTTCACCACAAATGGCTCTAACCGTAGTCACAATATAACCGTTGTGAGGCAGAGAATCTAGAGCCCCAGAGCTGATGGCCACAACGCGATGTAATTCTGAGGCATCAACCCCTGCGTTTAAATAGTGTGGAGCAAGCTCTGGCAGAGCAATTGATTGGCCGCCTGAAGCTGAGCCAGTAATACCGGCGATGACAATTATCGCCACTGAAGCGCTGACCAGTCCATCACCAGGTAAGGACATAACGGCTGCCATCGCCACTTCAAAGCCGGGAGTCGCTTTGGCAACGGCGCCAAAGCCGACTACCGCACAAGTATTGCCTGTCGCGATTAATGCGGCATAAGCCCCTTCATGTAACGCTTTACCGGTATTGTTAAAATGATTAATATTTAGCAAGTAAGTCAATATACAGCCGATAAGTAACGCTAAAACCAGGGCATTTTGATGGAATGCCTCATGCGCTAAAAAACTGATCAAGACGATTGCAACCAAAGGCAGTATCGATGTGATTAAGTTTGGTAAATCTCTATCATCCGGATGCGGGTCGCCGTCCCGACCAATAAAATGTTCACCATTAACTAATGCCGTTTTCATCATGCGTTTTAACCAGACGTAGCCGACTACCGCCATAAATATCGCGATTGGAATACTCACTTGCCAACCCGCCCAAGGGGAAGTGTGCAAATACTTAATCGGGATCCAGTTTTGAATTTCAGGTGAACCGGCGCTGGTCATGGTAAACGTTGCCGAACCAAAGGCTAAACAAGCCGGAATGAAACGTCTTGGCAAATTTGCTTCTCTAAACAAACTCAAAGCAATAGGATAAGCAGTAAACGCTACGACAAATACACTAACACCACCATAGGTCAGCACAGCACAAGCCAGGACGACAGCAAGGGCTGCTCGTTCACTACCAACATGGGTCATAATGTAATGGGATATTTTCTCTGCAGCACCACAATCTTCCATCAGCTTGCCGAAGATACTGCCCAATAAGAACACCAAAAACCATGAGGCGAAAAACCCGGTAAAGCCTTTCATATAGGTATGGGTAAACCCGTGTTGCTCTACTGTACCAATATCAAAACCGCTAAGATAAGCCAGGATAAGCGCACAAAACGGGGCAACTACGATTAGGTTGGCACCACGCATTGTTAGCCAAATCAGTAAGGCAAGGGTAAGGATTAAAATAAATAGGTCCATTGTTTTTATCTTATTTAAATGAGCAACGGTTAATTTGAGTTCACAGCATACTTGTTGTAGTGGGAAGTGACGAATAATGTGACAAATTATAGACCTGATCTATAATAAATTCTGAAACAGTCTGACTTAAGGGATTTAAGATGAAAACTGGAACCGTAATTTATCTAAAAGAACATGCCAGAAATCGGCCATTAGATGAGCCAATGAGGGTAATGCAAAAAGGCGAAGCCATATGTGTGATCATAGATACTGAGCAATATCGATATCAACAAGATAGCTTGGCCTTACTCAAGTTAATGCAATTATCTGAGAAAAGCCTCACTAATCAAAATTGACAGTTTTTTTTGCCTTCTTGCTGAGCGGCTAACAGAAGTTTCTCGGCTTTGAGATCTTTACCTTCCATAAGAAGCAATAAATCGGCAAATGCTTTGCGTAATTTTTGAGTTAATGTACGAGGGAAGGATGTTCGGTTTCTTGTTGCGATAGTATCGGCAACATAAACACTCTTAAATTCTTTTTCGATAGAGGCGATATCGTCAATATCAAGAGTTCGGTGGGTATAATTCATCTCTTTAAGATACTGATTGTAAAGCTCGACAACTTGCTCTTTCACTTCATTGATTCTATCCATAATAATCCTCAATCTTGTTATTTTATCCTTTAATCTACATTACAGGTTTTTATAAAGATGTCTATGAAATTTGAGTAAATAGTGATGGCAGTGTTCGAGCCTACAATTGAGATAGGATTTACTTCGGGAGCTTAATTTAATTGTTAAGCTCCCTGATGTGAAAAATTTAAGCCGCAGCAATTAGAATAAACGATTTATCCCGTTTAATGCCGCAACTCGGAAGGCTTCTGCCATAGTCGGGTAGTTAAACGTGGTTTCAATGAAATAATCTATGGTGTTACCACCATTTTTTTGTTGCATTATCGCTTGCCCAATGTGGATAATTTCGGCAGCATTTTCACCAAAACAATGGATACCTAATATTTCTTTGGTCTCACGATGGAACAGTATTTTCAAAGAGCCGACTAAAGAGTTGGCAATTTGGGCACGAGCTAAGTGTTTAAACTGTGCGCGTCCCACTTCGTAAGGAATTTTTGCTTCGGTAAGCTCGGATTCTGTTTTGCCAACTGAGCTAATTTCTGGAATGGTAAATATGCCGGTTGGTATATCGGCAATCAGTTTACCGGCGCTGTCATTACTGAAAATTGCGCTGGCAGCAATTCGACCTTGATCGTACGCTGCACTGGCTAAGCTTGGATAACCAATCACATCACCTACGGCATAAACACTCTCAACCTCGGTTTGATAGGAGCCATTAACTTTTATTTGTCCGCGGCCATCGGCAGTTAATCCTGCGGCGGCTAAATTCAATTCCGCGGTATTGCCGGTACGACCATTAGCAAACAGTAAACAATCGGCTTTCATCTTTTTGCCCGACTCTAAATGGACAATAATGGCGTTATCGGTTGTTTCTACTTTTTCCATTTGTTCACCATGGCGGATCACTACGCCATTATTCCACAGGTGGTAACTCAATGAATCCGACATTTCGTCATCGAGAAATGATAACAAACGATCGCGGGTGTTTATTAAATCTACCTTAACCCCTAGCCCTCTAAATATAGAGGCATACTCACAGCCAATAACACCGGCGCCATAAATAATAATATGCCGAGGATCGTGCTTTAGTGAAAGAATACTGTCGGAGTCGTAAACACGAGGATGATTAAAATCGACAATATCGGGGTGGTATGGACGCGATCCGGTTGCAATGAGAATTTTTTTAGCACTAATGATCTCAATCGAACCATCTTCTAATGTCACCTTAACCCGGTGCGCATCGACAAATTCGGCTTGTCCATGAAAATTAGTAATTCGATTTCGATTATAAAAGCCTGAGCGTAAACGAACCTGCTTATCGATTACCGAAGACGCATGGCCTAAAATGTCAGGAAAGGTTAGGTGTTTAGGTTTTTCGTTATTGGCAAACAATGGATTTGAGTTGTATTGGATCAATTGCCTCACCGATTGACGTAACGCTTTTGAAGGAATAGTGCCCCAGTGCGTACAGCCTCCGCCAACTTGTGAGTAGCGTTCAATAACGGCAACTTTTTGGTCCAGTTTTGACAGCTTCATTGCTGCACCTTCACCACCAGGACCTGTGCCAATGATTATCGCGTCAAAATCGTATGTAACTTTGTTGTTATCTGAACTCTTTTTTTGTTTAGCCAATGTGATTGCCTTTAACTTTTGGGGAGAATAAAAATATTTAAAAGGATTATACAATAACAAACACAGTTTTAATAAAGTAAAACAGATAAATTTATTCAGAAAGTTTGAGTGAAAACAATTAACTAATCAAAAGTTTGGTGACAGAACCTTGATTGTTTTAGGTCTAATACCAGTTCGCGTAATGATGTGATCAATTGAGAATGATATAGAAAGCTTTAGAACAACTGAAATTTTGAATAGATAGTTATTCATATCTTTTTGAAAATTCAGGAAGTTATCAAGCTTTATATACATTCCCGAAGGGGAACTCATGTGTTGTTTATATGAGTTACTCAATGAGCAGATCATTATACGGATTGGTATAAGGTAAAAATCATGTTTTTTTTGATCTAAATGATCAAATCAAGGTAGGTATTTTGTCGACTTTGACTATACTTATTTTGGAAAAAAAATTCAAGTGAATTATAGCAATACCATTTACTGTTTGACTGTCAATAAAAGGATAACAATGCCGTTATTAAAATTTATTAGAGCCCAAGACAAATGCTGGCAACGAGTATGTTGCGAATTGTCTGCGGGTAAAAAAAAAGTCACTGGATTTGGTACGTTTTTCCGCAAATAGCAGGGCTAGGGCACTCAATAAATGCTGAGCACTATGCCATTGAGTCGGTAAAACAAGCACAAGATTATTATAAAAACCCCAAACTAAGATTAAGGTTAAAGGCGGCTACAGAGAAAGTACTCAATCATCAGGATAAATCATTGCACGATATTATGGGCCATCCAGATGATCTTAAATTTATCTCGTCTATGACCTTGTTCTATTTGGTCAGTCAGGAAGATATTTTTAAACAGGCGTTAGATACCTTTAATCATGGTGAATATTGCCATGAAACAGAACGTTTTTTAGCGTAATAATAAATAAATTGAGAGCAGCCAAAACGGCGCGGAAACAAATAAAAAGGATAGTGATTGTTTGACCCAATAAAATTTGGTGTTGACTATCTGGGCATTGATATAACATTGGTTGAATAGGTCTTCGAGATATTGCTCTTCGCTCAAATCGCTAATTTTCTGCTTATATTCGCTAAACGTTAGATTGGTTATGCCGACAAAAAATATCACAGAGCCGGTGGAGGTTCTTACTCTGGGGAAGGATGCGACGGCGATTAACACTATGCTGGTGATTAGAGCAATGGTGGCGATAATAATTACAGCATAACCAAAACCATTCATCTCAGATATTTTACTCGTCATTGCTGCTAATACTGCCAACATGGCGGTAGCAATAGGCAATATCAGTGACACTCTGGAGTCGGCCGCCCTGATCCAAAACAGCAGTCTGATAAGTTCTTTTTCCAGCAAATCAACCTGATTCATTTGCCACCTGAACTTTTATCCTAAATGCTATGGATGAGGAGTATGTGCTTTGAAAAAACAATAAAATTTGCCTTTCTGATCTTATTTAACTTAGTTGTAGTATAAATGCATTTTTTTGCAAAACCCTAATTTATAAGACCTATTCAGCTTATTAAAAACGGGTTTTGCTAAAATAGTTATGTTGTAAGTAGATGTTGTTTTTCTTTGTTTAAATTTTTGGCGCGCCATTTCTTGTGTACATTAACAGAGCGTTATTGATAAAGATTAATCTAAACCAACCTTATAGCTTGATGGCTAATGACCGTAAGGTGGTGTGAGATCAGTGATTTCACTAAAACATCGATTTAAGTGATACATAACTGTTCCATAAACTGATACATAAATAGGCCAACTTCCGCTATGATGTAGGTAATTTAAACAGGTGTTACTAAGTTATTGTTAAAGACCAAATAGGGTTCCGTACGGCGTGGCTCGCGTTGGAACCGGGTAGGTTGCTTGAGCCTTAGAGCGATTTAAGGCCTAGACGAATGATTGTCGCTTTTAGTATTTATATTAGAAGTGTTTTAAAAACTCTCTTCCTACACCTAAAACAACCCCAATTCATTTAAAAATAACTTCCGTAGTGACAATTACGGACGTCCGTAGTAAATTGATGTTTCTTGGAAGGGAATTTCTTTAGATACCATCTACAAATCAATAATAAATAGTTGTTTAGATTAGTTGTAATGCTTTGTTTTTAGAAGCAAAAACGGGACTACATTGCTGTAATCCCGTTCTCTGAATGTGGTGCCGCTGCTGGACTCGACTCTGATGGCTATCTATTTGATAAATAAAACCTTTGTTTTATTATGTTTTTATCGGTACTACTTCTGGTACTACCAAAAATTAAAGTCACTCTGTTTTTTGATAGATTTCAGCTGTTTTGTAATGTTTACAAAATGATTAATTTAGGCTGAAAGTAAACATAAATATTCTTTCTCCTTGCTATAAACAGTCTATTCTGAGGTCACTTTTTAGATTTAGGAAATGGTCTTCAAAGTGCGCATTGTTGACGTTAACTATTGGCTGTTCTTTAGGTCAACTGGTCGCTAAAAGCAGTCATTATTTCTAATGATGGACACTGTAACTCTGAGCAAAAGCAACCTTTAGCAACGGCAGATTATGAAGGTATTCTTTAACCTCTTAGTTTACTCATCACAAGATACGCTCATGCTAAAAGTATTATGAATGATAGATTAATAAAACACTTAGCTTGTTTTATTAATCTATAGACTGAGCGATTAAGGAAGCAAAACTAGGGTACAAATATTCATTACCATATCCCGATAAATGATCCCCATCAATATACAAAGGTTTGCCACGGTGATAAACATTACAAATCCGTTCATCACACAAATCATCAATCGTGTGCCACCAACGCACCTGAGGAAATTGGTTTTGAATACTAGCTATTTGTTTAGATGCTAATTGTGACAATGCGTCCACATGATCACGTCGATTAAAAGGTCCGTTGGCACAAATCGAATTGTTTTTTGAGTACCAGTCAGCGCAACGTGCTGTCTGATAAGGAAAAACGGGTTTGGGCGCGTCAATAATAATATTGTTTGTTACCTTATTAAAACGTTTCAAAACTAAAAGAGATTCCTGCAAGGCTTCTTTCCTTAATTCCATCGCTTGTATGGTTGTATTTTCTGCTAAAACTGTCTGTATATCATCTGCGAAAAGACTATTGTGATCAGACATTCTAGGCATTTTCAATGAAGAAAAAAACAAAATATCAGTGTCTTTAATTTCCTTTTCAATCTCACTTAACCAGTTAGATAAGTTCTGTTTACAACTACCATCCCCAACCAATCCTGGCGATCGTAAATTCAAAATACCACAACCACCTTTAGAATAAACCTTTACTTTAATTCCAGTTTTTTCTTCCAACATCTTAAACATTTTGCCATAAGCACCTGCGTGTGAATCTCCTATTACAAATAACGTTTTTCCAGCATATTCATTACCCGTTTTAGTATCATAGTGATAAATGTAAGGACTCCAAACATCTATATTGCTGGTTACACTTAAACTAATTCGGTTTTGTGCCATAAACATTACCCCACCTAAACCAAATGATAATGATATAGTTATAACACCTATCACTACAACAACACCTGAACGTGCACTTTCAATTAGTTTAAATGAAGAAAACTTGCGCTCAACCAAATGATATGACATCGCAGCCAACAGAAAAGTTAAGCATGCTGCACTAAGACATTCCTGCCAGGTTTCTAATCCAATAGTCCATCTAAAGAATACATAAATTGGCCAATGCCATAAATAAAGAGAGTATGATAATTTACCAACATACCTAATCGCATTTATCTCAAGCCATCTACCTAAATTTAGTGATAACGTATCTTTAATCACTAACGAATGAATAACTAAGGCAGTACCAACTACTGATGGAATTGCCCACGGAAATGGAAATGACGTTTTATCTGCGAAAAAAAAGCCGACTCCCATCAATAAAAAACCGCAAATAAACATTAAATTGATTAAACTAACATTGTTTTGTTTTCTTAATGTTACGGCATGGTATTTAAATAATAATGCCCCTACAGCCAACTCCCAAAAGCGACTAGTTAAGTGATAATATGCTTGACTAGGATAATAAGTAGATTCATACCAAGAGAATACAAAAGAAGCTAAGGCAGTAAAAAAAACCAAATTAAATATTAGGGACTTTGAACGTGTTATTAAGTGACGACTCCAAATAAAGTACATGATTGGAAATAACACGTAAAATTGCTCTTCTACAGCAAGACTCCATGTGTGTACAAATGGGTTAAATTCTACTGAGGGAGAAAAATAGGTCTCTGTACTGGCAGCCAATAAAAAATTACTCCCCCCAAAAAAGGCTGCTAATCCAGTGTAAGCAAAGGATCGACTTAGCGCTAATTTTGGTAAGAATAACACTGTAACCAATATTGAAATCAACAAAACAACAAGCAATACAGGAAATATTCGAATAATTCTTCGACGATAAAAGTCAATTATAAATGTTGAAAATTTTTGCTTAGCGTGGCCATTTAACGAACCCGCAACTACATAGCCTGAAATAACAAAAAAAACATCTACACCGCTAAAACCGCCAGGCAATAATAGCCCATCAAGATGAAATAACATGACAGTCAAAACTGCTATAGCCCTTAGTCCATCAATCCCTGGAATATAATTAGCACGTTCTGGTTGTAGATTAATCACAAAAAATCATTTATAAAAAAAAGATTCCTGATTATAACTAGAAAATAAAGAAAATAAAGAAAATAAAGAAAATAAAGAAAATAAAGAAAATAAAGAATAAACCTTTCTCACTTTGTAACCAGAACGATTATCCCTGATGTATAGAGCGGAGTAGTTCGATTTCCTGAAATCGTGATTAAGGCTTTTACACATACAGGTTAGTAATAATTACAACCTTAAATCAACTTCCCCTTTTCAATCTAAACAGCCATAGATGAATATGATGACCGTTTTGTCAGATCATTAGGCCTTTTATTTAAAACCTGTAATGTCCGCTTTCGTATCTAAGTGATCGTTAGGTAGAATGATTTTAACCGATGAATTAGGTCAGCAAAGTGGCAAAAGTGACGGTTAGCTCCTATCTCCCTCTGGGCACATAGCGCCATAGGTTTTATGGTAACTTGGTGGCAATATTGCCCTTAAGGTTTTATTTTAGACATTAACTGTTTCCAAATTTAACTGAATATATTGAAAGGTCATTTCCGTGGAAAATAGTACATTTTCATTAACTAGTAAGTGACGATAACTAACTAAATCCCTAGTACACTTTTTTTAAGGATAGTTAATCACTAGCCTTTCTTTTATTAAAAAATATAAGTTTATTAAGCCCTTATATTGGCCTATAACGTCTAACCTGTTAAAATTGTATAAAAATCATTCAGGGATGTTATATGGCAGGTCAATATTCACCAAGACAGTATTTTAGAAATACGCCTAATAAATATTTGTTAGGCTATTTTAACGCTAAACAGATCAATATCGAAGTTGACTTTGACACCCTAAAAGAAAACGATGTTGAGACCCTATTCAATGCCTTTATAGCTTTGCCTGATAATGAACAAACACAAACCGAAGCCGATTTTAAAACTATTCATAGCCTAGCTAGTGAAGCTGGCGTACAAGCCTTAGTTGATGAAGCCCATTATTTTGAAGATAACGCCTTTATTGAGCAAATAGCCGTAATTGAAGGCTTTCATGCCAAAGTACTATGGGCGTTTAATAACAAGCCTGAATACTGGCACGTAGCCACTATGTTTTTACATGCCGATAATGTTAGTGCCTCATATTGGAAAAAGCGTAATAGCTTACCGTTAGCCGATGTAATAGAAGATAGCGCTATTGAAAAGTTGTCACAGGCGATCAGTGCTTATTTTTATGAAAAAGAAGCGCGTGGTAAACATTGTAAAATTGAAACTTATAGCCGTAATAATAAAGAGTATTTTTTTGCTTACCCTGAAGATTACGCTCAAACCAATAATGAATGGATAAGTGATAATTTAGAAAATAGAGCAACACACCCAGCCTTTGAAATTATTTTCGTTTATTGTGCAGATGAACAGTCCCTTGATATTTACGCACCGAGAAATCCAAAAGCCGTACAAGAGCTTCAAAAACTCTTTGCTAAACATATATTACATTTAGATAGCTTCCCCGATGGTGAAATTGATAAACGAGTATATGAACTTGATACAGTAGCCGAGCGTGATTTTGATTTTAAAGTAACGACTGAATCAGGCATAGATAGTGTGGTTGTTACCCATTTACGCTTGAGCTTTAAACATCCAACTAAAAAGCGTTTAACCCTTGAAGCTGATACTAAAAAATCACCGCTTGCAGTGTATGACTTGTTAGCTGAATTAGACGTTCCCCCGTATTACATTAGCCAAATTGGGGTTAAAGTACTCTTTTCTGTTAATGGTGCTAAACGTAAAGTAACAAGGCGATTTAACATTACTTACCCTAATAGTTGCGCGTTAAATTATGATGGTAACGATTTAAAAATTCGTGAAATGCTGGTTGCTTCGGGTATTGAACCTCATGCACTAGATAAAGCTGAATAATGACCTTAGCCCAAGCATTAAATGAGTTATTACAAAACTTATCGCAAGCCTTAATACAAGGTGATGATAAAGTAAATTATAGCTTTGCTGATGTTCAACAATGGCAAGCGGGTGTATTGTCTGTTTTACTCGATTATCAATTAATTAAACCGATATCAGCCGCGCAGAGCATTGAATGTTCGGGGTGTGAAAATAATTGCTTTATGGATGTTGTTAGCCATCAAATAGGCGAGCCAACCAGAAGTTATATTGTGTGTGATGATAGCGAAAAACAAGAGCAGATGGGGCGTGTTGCTGTACCTCAAAAACAGCTTAAACAATGGCAAGTTAGTGTTAAAAATTTAGCCTTGTTGCTGGCGCAGTTGCTAGGCTTTGAAGATGTTATCTTTGATACAAATACCCTTAAAAAAGAGTTTATACCGCTAGGAATGCTTGAAAGCTCAAACGGTCGCAAGTGGGCAAACTTACACAAAAAGCCATTAGCATTAGACTTGAACCAAGTACAAATACCGATAAGTGAATTACTCTTTGTAGTTAATGGCAAATTAGCCATTGATCGCCCCCGTATTGAAGCCGTACTAGTGGTAGAGCAACCCATTAAAGCAAAAGATTACCAATCTAATACTGATAAACGTGAACAACGCAATGCAAACACCCAAGCCATGTATAAAGACTGGCAAGACGAATACGAAAAGCTCAAACGTGAAAATCCTAATAAACCAAATCAGCCTAAGAAAACTAAAGGCTGGTACGCTTATAAAATATCAAAAATGCCAATTGCACAGGGCGGTACTGTTGCCAATATCACAAGAGTTTTAAAAAATTAAAGAAACTTAGGGGAAAAGATTTCCCCGACAGAGAACACTAACTTCTATGGCTTAGCACCAAAACTGAAAGTACCTCTAATCAAAATATAAATCATTAATGCATTGTTATACATGACGTTCGTGTTTTTTATAACCTTATTATATCGCCAAAATCCCCTAGTTAAGCTCGCTCTTACATTCATTGAACAACTAAGAGCATTTAACATGTCTAATAGAATTATTCGTTTACCCGCAGTAAAAGATCAAACTGGTTTATCACGTAGCAGTATTTATTTACGTATGAGCAAAGGAGAATTTCCACAAAGTATTTCATTAGGTGATCGTGCTATTGGTTGGCTTGAAAGTGATATCGAGCAATGGCTAGAGCAGTGTATATCTGCAAGTAAAAAATAAGGGGGATTTATGAAACGAACACATAACCCTAACAAGTGCAAAATCCACCGTAGTTATACGGTGGAGGAGGTCGCTTTGCTTTTAGAAGTGCATAAAAGAACGGTACGAAATTGGATCATTAAAGGCTTAACTGTTTGTGATGATAAACGCCCATTACTTATTTTAGGAACAGATTTAAGGCTGTTTTTACAACAACAACGCCAGGAAAATAAACGTAAATGTAAACCGTCAGAGCTTTATTGTTTGAAATGTCGAGAGCCGCGATTACCCGATCAGAACACCCTCGAATTCATCGAAGAAACAAACACAAAAGGACGAGTGATTGCCGCCTGTTCAGTGTGCAATTCACGGATGAATAAATACTTCAAATTAGAAAATATAACGTCAATTCAGAGTGATATTGCTGTGATATTACCGTTGCAACAAAAACACATAGGTTAGATGGATAAACCCTTCCTGAATTGTACTCTAAACCAATGAGGTCAAACGATGAATAAGCACAACCCAAACAATGTAAGAATTACCCGTAAATATTGCATCTTTTTAAAAGAAGCTAAACGACAAGATGAATCGTCAATTGATGGCGTAGCAAAAGCTATAAATCGCTTTGAACAATACACAAGATTTAAAGAATTTAAGTTGTTTCATCATCAACAAGCGGTAGGCTTTAAAAAGCATTTAACTAACCAGAAAAATGAAACAACCAATAAGCCATTAAGCAAAGCAACGTTGAATACAACACTGCGCCATTTAAAAAACTTCTTTCAATGGCTAGCGAGGGAAGCGGGTTATAAATCACGGATTAATTACAGTGATACTGAATACTTTAATTTATCTGAAAAAGACACCAGAATTGCTAATGCTAAGCGTAAAAAGCCAGTTCCCAGCCCTGAGCAAATCATTCATGTACTCGAAAATATGCCAGAGTGTACCGATATTGAAAAACGTAATAGGGCGTTAATCGCTTTTACTCTACTAACAGGGGCAAGAGATAGCGCCACTGCATCCGTTAAAATTAAGCATGTTAATTTCGCTGAACAGTGCCTTAATCAAGATGCCAGAGAGGTGAAGACTAAATTTAGTAAAACTTTTAATACTTACTTTTTCCCCGTAGGCGAATTACCGCTAAGCATAATCAAAACATGGCTTGATTATTTAACCAAAGAATTATTATTTAGCCCTGATGATCCGTTATTTCCTAAAACTAAAATGGAAAACAATATCAACAGAAAATTTGAGGCTACAGGCTTACTACGCGAACACTGGCAAACGGCTAACCCTATACGTAAAATATTTAAACAAGCTTTTGAAAATGCTAGTTTGCCGTATTATAACCCGCATAGCTTTCGTAATACCTTAGTAAGGATAGGCCTGAACTTATGTCAAAATGCTGAGCAATTTAAAGTATGGAGTCAAAATTTAGGCCATGAAGGCGTTTTAACTACCTTGTATAGCTACGGTGATGTACCTGATTATCGACAAGCTGAATTGATTAAAAAGCTAAGCTTTCCAAGAACAGATCAAAGTCCTGAAATGCAAATAGCATTTGAAGCAATGTATAAAAACATGATGAATAAGAATAATTAGTGAGCGTCTTTAGGCTTCATAACTTAGATAACATTTAAGTGTTTAATATTATCTAAGTTACTGACTTTACCAGTTGCCGCATTTTCAATGTGCTGAGACCACCAGCACATTAACACACGTCTACGTTCAAGATATTCCGCGCGATTATAAGCGCGTCTTACTTCGTTTTTATCAACATGAGCTAGGGCGGCTTCAATAACATCAGGATCATGCCCTTGTTCATTTAGTGTTGTGCTGGCTAAAGCGCGTAAACCATGAGCCACCAATCTGTTTTTATAACCCATACGGCTTAGCGCCTTATTTGCTGATTCAACATTACAATGCTTGTGATGGTTGATATAAGAAGGGAATAGGTGAGTTCTGTCACCACTGATCGGTTTTAATCGCGATAATATTTCAATTGTTTGTGGTGATAAAGGTACTTTGTGTTCTAAACGCATTTTCATCCGCTGTGCAGGAATAACCCATAATTTATTTTCTAAGTCTATTTCAGCCCATTCGGCTTTAGCACTTTCACTAGGGCGCGTCATTGTATGCAATTGCCATTCTAGTAAGCATCGAGTAACTAGCCTTATACTGGCGTAGCTTATATCGTTCATTAGCTTACCAAGTTCATTGGGTCTAATGGTTGCCATATTAGTGACTTTAGGCGCTTGAAATGCACTGCGAATACCAGACAAGGGGTTATGGTGTAGTATTCCCGTATTAACCGCATGGTTCATTACATTGTTTAAATGACCGATGATTTTCCCCGTGGTTTCTAGGTTGCCTTTTGCAGCCAATGGTTTTAACGCTTCAATGGCTTCAGGAGCTAAAATTTTATCTATAGGTCGGTGGCCTAATTTGGGGAATACGTGGTTTTCAAACTTGCGCCATAAGCTTTTAGCGGTAACATCGGCAATGGTGGTTTTTTTAATGGCGAACCAATCAGTAGCGACACTTTTAAATGTATTGCTGGCGGAAAGTAATTTTTCACGGTGTTTGTCGTCTTTATATTCTTTAGGATCTATTTCTTTGGCTAATAGCTCGCGTGCATGTTCACGCTTTTTTCTGGCATTTGCTAATGAAACTTCAGGGTAACTACCAAAACCAATGCTAGTCCGTGATTTTGTGTGGAGTTTATAGTAATCAAATACCCACGTTTTAAAACCGTTGGGCTTAACTCTTAATAATAATCCACCGCCATCACTAAGTTTATATAGTTTGTCTTTTGGTTTAGCTTGCTTAACTTCTGTGTTGGTTAATGGTTTTGTTAATTTTGCCATTTTGGAGTACCGCAACTTGATAGATTTGTCTGGTACTCCTAAAAGTACTCCTAAAAAGTGAGGATGTCACGGAATGGCATGAAATAGCTTAGGACATAAAAAAACCCGAGAAGCTTATTAATAAAGGCTTTTCGGGTTCTTTTAGTGGGTTATTAAACCCTAATTTGGTGCTCGCTGCTGGACTCGAACCAGCGACACCTTGCATGTCATGCAAGTACTCTAACCAACTGAGCTAAGCGAGCGTATCTTTTTTGCTGTGTTGTTTGCTTTAACGGATGTTTTGCAAGACAACGGCGCTATGTTAGCCAGTTGTTTTATCTGTTGCAAGTGGTTTTAAGCACTTTAATTGTTTTTTTGGTTTGAATGGATAAAACTTATACAATTACACACTTTTCAGATAGATAACACCTAGATAACAACTACGGAATAATAATCGTCCCCTTCGGCAATATTCCCAATTCTGCCCGTTTTTGAATCACTTTTAAGCGCCACGCTAATAATATTGCCGCTGTGGTTAAGCCAAAAATAAAACCAATCCAGAAACCGTAAGGCCCAGTTTGTGGTACTACCCAATCGGTGATCCCTAAAATTAAGCCAACCGATAAGCCAACCAGCCAATAAGAGATAAAGGTGATGTATAAAATGGCTTTGGTATCTTTATAGCCACGCAACGCTCCGGCCGAGATCACTTGAATGAAGTCGGAAAATTGAAACAGCGCCGCTAAAAACATTAATTTGGCGGCAAGCGACACAACCCCGACATCATTGGTATAAATTAGCGCTATTTCATCCCTAAAGATGATGGTGCCCGAAGCCGTAAATAGGGCGATGATAAAGCCCAATATCATTGAATTGGTACACATGTCTTTGGCTTGTTGCAGTTTATTTTCACCAACGGCAAAACCCACTTTGATGGTAACCGCCATGGCGATAGATAACGGCACCATAAATACCAAGCCAGAAAAGTTAATGGCTATTTGATGGCTGGCGACAATTTCGGCGCCAAACGGGGCAAGGATTATGGCCACAACGGAAAACAGCGAGACTTCAAATAACAGCGATAAGGCGATGGGTACACCTAACTTAAGTACAGTTTTGATTTCGTTAAAATCAGGCCAGCAAAGGCTTTTAAATAAATTGATGTGCGCAAGTTTTTTCGAGGCATAAACATAAATCAGCATGCCAATAAACATTGCCCAATACACTATTGCTGTCGCTATGCCACAACCCGCACCGCCTAATTGTGGTGCGCCAAACTCGCCATAAATAAAAATGTAGTTGGCTGGGATGTTAATGATCAAACCGATTATCGATATTATCATGGTCGGTTTGGTATAACTTAAGCCCTCGGCAAAATTGCGCAATACTACGTACAAACAAAACCCCGGGCCACCCCAAACGATATAGCCCAGATAATCAAACATTAACCGCTTGAGTTCCGGCTCTAAGGTTACGTTACGTTCAATTACCGGGATGAATACGTAATAGGCAATGATCACCAGTAGCGAAAGAACTAATGCTATCCAGCCGGTTTGTACCGTCGAATGGCCAATGTTGGCAAACTTTTTTGAACCGGCAAATTGCGACACGATGGCACTCAGTGCCATTATTACCCCATAAATGGTTAAGATGATCGGTAACCAAATACTACTGGCAACCGCAACGGCGGCCATGTCGGTGGCGCTCACGCGTCCGGCCATTACTGTGTCGGCAAAGCTCATTAAGTTTTGGATTAACTGGGCGACTAAAATAGGGTATGCCAGTTTTAACAAGTCTTTGGTGTCAGTGAAAAATTTATCTAGAGTCATGGCCATAAAAATTGGATAATAAATGCTGAACGATGAAAATGAAGTTTAGAGCAGAGATGATATATGTTTACAGGAATAGTGCAATCTACTGCACAAGTTAAATCAATTAAAGCCGGAAATAAGTTTAAACACTTCGAAATGCAACTGCCAATTGCGCTTATTAACAACCTTGAAATTGGTGCCAGCGTTGCCAACAATGGCGTGTGTTTAACCGCAGTGAATTTTGCTCAAATCGATGAGGAAACTGCCGTTATCGGCTTTGATGTGATTGATGAAACCTTACGCGTAACCAATCTGGATGCGCTGGTAGAGGGCAGTGCAGTGAACATTGAGCGATCTTTAAAGGCTGGTGACGAAATTGGTGGCCATATCGTGTCGGGTCATATTCACACCACGGCAACATTAGTCAAACGAGACGAAAATGCCGATAATTGTCGCTTAAAGTTTAGTCTGCATAGCCAGTGGGCAAAGTATATTTTTGCGAAAGGCTTTATTACGGTTAATGGCTGCAGTTTAACTTTGGGGGCAAAGGTAGATACCGAGAATGAGTTTACCTATTTTGAAGTGCATTTGATCCCCGAAACATTAGCAAGGACAAACTTGCGCAAGCTAAACGTTGACGATTTGGTCAATATTGAAATCGATCAGCAAACCATAACCACAGTCGATTCAATCGAACGCATTATGGCGGAACGTGTGGGTTAATATACGGGTATATACGTTTTCCCACTCAGAAAATTAAAACACCTGTTCATCGTCAGCATCTACTTGTAACTGGATCTTTTGGTGGTAGTTATCTATGTGCATATTCATATGGATGTCATTACAACATGCCGGGCATGATTCATAATAATCTTGATCGCCCTGAGTGATGTCTAACATTACATGCAGGTGATGGCCGCAATGCGGGCATTCGATGATTTTTCGGCTAACTTCTTGGGGCATAATAGCCTCCGTATTCGTTATTAGTAATATTATGGAAATCGGTCCTTTTAGTATGGACTTTTTAAATGAATTCGCTCGGTAATTATTGCGTTTTTATCAGGTTTTTACGGTGTTTTGGGCTTGCATTTATTGAAAACTATACTACTCACGCAAGTGCTTGAAGCTAGGCAGGTTATAGACTTTGTATATCGTGAATAAAGCTTTGCGCCTGTTCAACATAAATGCCGGCAAACAAGTTGGCATGATTTAAAATGTGATAACCATTGTATATCTTTTTACGTTGTTCATAGCCTTTGGCTAACGGCAAGGTTTGTTGATAACCCTGATAAAAATTTTCGGGAAAACGACCAAATAATTCGCTCATCGCAATATCCACTTCTCTGTCAGCGTAATAGCATGCCGGATCATAAATGCAGGGCAAGTTATTCACAAAAGCAACATTACCTTGCCATAAATCGCCATGCACCAAGGATGGAGTCGGGTGGTGGTGACAAAGCAGTTGCTGGCATTTATCGGTAATAGCAGAGATGCTGCCTTGAAATAAATCGTTTTCACGCAACAGTTGCAATTGATACCCAAGGCGCTGTTCAGCAAAAAATACGCTCCAATTATGCTGCCATTTATTGGTTTGCACCGTTAAGCCGATGTAATTATCGTCATTCCAACCAAACTCTGCCTGTTGGTTATCGTGATGTAAATTGGCTAAGGCGACACCTAAACTGTGCCATTGTTGATCGGTAACTTGTGGATTGCTGCAGTGCATATTTAAATATTCCAGCACCAAATAACTGTGGCTTATGGTGTTACCGCAAGTGACCACTTTAGGAACGATAAAATGGCCGCAAACTGCCAGGTGTTCGAGCGAATTAGCTTCGCTTTGAAAGTTGTTTAACCGTTGTTTTTCATTGATTTTGACAAAATATGTTGTTTGCCCATCGGTAACTGAGTAGCAATCATTAATATCGCCGCCGCTAAGTTGCTCAGTTTGTTCAATCACAAAGCGTTTATTTTGCGCAATAGAAATGTCATCGGCAATTGCTTTCCACATAATTTACCCTTTCACTATCATTTGGCATTAAACAAACAGCAGTTTACTCCGCTTAAAGTATAGAGTAGGGCGAGCAATTGTGAGTGCTTTTTTCAAGTTTAATGACGGTTATTTACTTGGTCTTAGTGTTTGCAAATTTTGCAAAGAGGCTTTAATAGATGATAACGAATAGCGATTACTGAGCCATTTCGGCAAGCTTCCTGCGGGATCAAAGCTGCCATAGTAACTCACCTGCAATTGGTTATTGGCTTGTCGTGTGGCCTGCCAGCGAACTTTCACATCTTTAACCCGCACATAATCGTCATTTAACGGCAGAAAATCGTTATAGTCAGTGATCAATAACGAAAGTGACGTTGCGGTTCTATGCTCAATGCTGGTGCGAGTTAACATTTCTCGGGCCGAGACGAAGGCAAAACCCTCAAATTTTGTCATCACCACAACACTGTTATCGGCAAGGGTGGTGAGTAGTTTGGTCGAGCTTACTTTGTCGAGCCAGATAGGGGCTAAGTCTTCATTCGTTAATAACTGATAAAAATCCTCGAGACTGGCATCAATAACTACGGTAGCTTTGACTTCATACAATCCGGTGTTGTTATTGCTTTGGTAACGAATAGAAAGCTGCTGTTGTTGATGGTAAATTCGCCATTTGGCGCTACTTTCATGACTCACCAAAACTAAGGTTAAGCTCAGGATTAATTTAAACATTATGCTGTGAAAAAAACTTTGCAATTTATCGGCCTCTAACTGTTCAAATGATTGCAAATCTGCGAGATATCACCTATATTGCACGCTTTCATATTACATACATTTAACACCTTTTGGGTGTTTTTTAGTTTTATACATTAACCTGAACTCAGGTTACTACAATAAATACAAGTGACATTACGTGTGTGTCACCACTGTTGAGGACATAATAATGCCAGTTATCACTCTTCCTGACGGCAGTCAGCGTAGCTTCGAACAATCCGTTTCCGTAATGCATGTTGCCTTAGACATAGGCCCAGGTTTGGCAAAAGCCACCATCGCCGGTCGTATCGATGGCAAACTTGTAGATGCTTGTGAATTAATCACAACGGACGCCAAGCTACAATTAATTACCAGTAAAGATGCCGAAGGTTTAGAGATCATCCGTCACTCTTGTGCGCATTTATTAGGGCATGCGATTAAGCAATTATACCCAGATACCAAAATGGCGATCGGCCCTACCATTGATAACGGTTTTTATTACGACATCGATGTAGAACATAAATTAAATGATGACGATTTAGCCAAGCTTTCAAAACGTATGACCGAGCTTGCTCGTACTGGCTATGAAGTGGTTAAGAAAACTGGCTCTTGGCAAGATGCTTATGATGCATTTACCGAGCGTGGCGAATCTTACAAATTGGAAATTCTTGAGCAAAACATCGAGAAAACCGACACGCCCGCATTATATCATCATCAAGAATACGTCGACATGTGTCGAGGCCCACACGTGCCAAGCATGCGTCATTGTCATCATTTTAAACTGATGTCTGTGGCCGGAGCCTATTGGCGCGGTAACTCAGACAACAAAATGTTGCAACGCATTTACGGTACTGCCTGGGCTGATAAAAAGCAGCTGAAAGCCTATATTCAGCGTCTTGCCGAAGCCGAAAAACGCGATCACCGCAAAATCGGTAAAACACTAGATTTATTCCACTGGCAAGAAGAAGCGCCGGGCATGGTGTTTTGGCACAATGACGGTTGGACCATTTATACCGAACTTGAAAAGTTTATTCGTGAAAAATTACGCGAATACGACTACGACGAAGTCAAAGCGCCGATGATGATGGACCGCAGCCTTTGGGAAAAATCAGGCCACTGGGAAAAATATGCTGATGGCATGTTTACCACGGTATCGGAAAAGCGCGAATACGCGATTAAACCGATGAACTGTCCAGGGCACGTACAAATATTTAACCAAGGGTTAAAATCATACCGTGATTTGCCCTTGCGTATTGCCGAGTTTGGTTGTTGTCACCGTAACGAACCCTCGGGTTCTTTACATGGCTTAATGCGGGTACGCGGCTTTACTCAAGATGATGCCCATATCTTCTGTACTGAAGAGCAAGTACAACAAGAAGTGACCCAATGTATCGACATGGTCTACGATGTATATAGCTCGTTTGGTTTTGAAGACATTGTGGTTAAATTATCCACGCGTCCGGAAAGCCGTATTGGCAGCGATGAAATATGGGATAAAGCCGAAGCCGGTTTGGCCAAAGCATTAACCGATGCCAACATTGAATTTGAATACCTTCCTGGTGAAGGGGCGTTTTACGGTCCTAAAATTGAATTCACCTTACTGGATTGTTTAGGCCGAGCCTGGCAATGTGGCACAGTGCAACTAGACTTTGCTTTACCAACGCGTTTAGGCGCAACTTATGTTGGTGAAGATAACGAGCGTTACACTCCGGTGATGATCCACAGAGCGATTTTAGGTTCATTGGAGCGTTTCATCGGTATCTTAATTGAAGAGTACACAGGTAAATTTCCAACTTGGTTATCGCCAACTCAGGCAATAGTGATGAATATTACCGATAAACAAGGCGAATATTGTGCTCAAGTGGTAAAAAAACTGAAAGAAAGTGGATTTAGAGCCAAAGCGGACTTGCGTAATGAGAAAATAGGCTTTAAAATCCGCGAGCATACTTTGAAACGTGTTCCTTATTTACTGGTTGCCGGTGATAAAGAAATGGAAGCAGGTGAAATTGCTATCCGAACACGTTCAGGTGAAGATTTAGGAAAACTGTCGGTGGATGACTTTATCGCTAAACTTAGCGAAGAAGTAAAAACACGGGCGTAATTATTGGGTATATACCCTAAGTTCTTTTGGAGGGACAGGCTATTAAAGGTGGTCAAAGAGGCGGTCAAAAAGAACCGCAACACAAATTAAACGAACTAATCACACATGAAGAAATTCGTTTAGTTGGTTTGGAAGGCGAAGCATTAGGTATTGTTTCATTAAATGAAGCGTTAGATGCTGCGGAAAAAGAAGGTGTTGATTTAGTAGAGATCAGTCCTACAGCCAAGCCACCTGTATGTCGCGTAATGGATTACGGCAAGTTCTTATACGAGAAATCGAAAGAGCTAAAAGAACAGCGTAAGAAGCAAAAACAGATCCAGGTTAAGGAAATAAAATTCCGTCCTGGCACTGATGAAGGCGATTATCAGGTCAAACTACGCAACCTGAGACGCTTTCTAGAAGGTGGCGATAAGACTAAGGTTACATTACGTTTCCGCGGTCGTGAAATGGCCCATCAAGAGTTAGGACTTAATCTTTTAAACCGAGTTAAAACGGACTTAGAAGACCTGGCTACCTGTGAGTCTTTCCCTCGTAGAGTGGAAGGGCGTCAAATGGTGATGGTGCTTGCCCCAATCAAGAGATAATTTTTTGGTCTGAAAGTAATTAGGTCTTAGCAAACATTTATGAATGCATAGGCTTAGTTCACCATGATTATCTTTTTTAACCGGTAACTGAGGCTCAACAAGCGATTCTTTTTAAGATATCCGCCCCAAGTTGCTTAAATTCAGGCATTAACAATGCGGAGTTATTCCATGCCTAAAATGAAAACCAATAAAGGTGCTGCAAAGCGCTTTAAAAAAACCGCTTCTGGTGGTTTTAAATGTAAACAAGCCGGTCTACGTCACATCTTAACTAAGAGACGTACTAAGGTTAAGCGTCACTTACGTGCTAAATCAATGGTTGCGGCTTCTGATATTAAATCAGTTGTTGCGATGTTGCCTTACGCTTAATTAACTAGGAGATATAGACAATGGCTAGAGTAAAACGCGGTGTTGTAGCACGCGCACGTCATAAAAAAGTTTTAAAGCAAGCGAAAGGTTACTACGGTGCTCGTAGTCGCGTATATCGCGTTGCTTTCCAGGCTGTAACCAAAGCAGGCCAATACGCTTACCGCGACCGTCGTCAACGTAAACGTCAATTTCGTCAACTTTGGATTGCTCGTATTAACGCGGCAGCTCGTCAAAATGGTTTATCTTACAGCCGTTTCATCAATGGCTTGAAAATAGCTTCGATTGAAATCGACCGTAAGATCCTAGCTGACATCGCAGTATACGATAAAGCAGCTTTCACAGTTCTTGTAGAGAAAGCGAAAGCTTCTTTATAATTGTTGTAAAAGACTTTTGAAAAGGACGCTTCGGCGTCCTTTTCTACTTTAATCAATAGCCCTATTATTATCAAAAAATCTTGGTATGAATTCTACCTCCGAGTTTTTTTTATAATTATGAGGATCAGGAACGAGGAACGAGGAACGAGGGGTTTAGAAAACCACCCGTGCTCGAAAATTTAATAAACTTTTATCCTAAACTCGATTATCAGGTGCGATACGCGGCTCTAGATAGTTCCTAGTTCCTCGTTCCTCGTTCCTATTTTTCTTTTTGAAACACTAAGCCGCAATAGGCTTTTAACTGATAAAACATTTCGGGAAACACACATGACAATTGCTAATAAAGTTTTGGCTGTAAATAACGATCTTCCTATTAAAACGGATGCGCCAGTACACAGCGGTAAAGTTCGCTCTGTATACTGGCTTACAGAAGAAGATTCTCGTCGTCTGATCAAAGATAAAGGCTACAACGTAGCACCAGACTCACCACTTGCCATTATGGTGATTAGTGACCGTATTTCAGCATTTGACTGTATCTGGCACGGTGAAGGTGGGATGAAAGGCGTTCCTGGTAAAGGTGCAGCATTAAATGCCATCTCAAATCACTGGTTTAAATTATTTAAAGATAATGGTTTGGCCGATAGCCACATTTTAGATATCCCACACCCATTTGTATGGATCGTACAAAAAGCCAAACCGGTAATGATTGAAGCGATTTGTCGTCAATACATCACAGGTTCTATGTGGCGTGCATACGTGAAAGGCGAGCGTGAATTTTGTGGTATCGAATTACCAGAAGGTTTAGAAAAAGACAGTAAGCTTACTGAATTACTACAAACACCTTCAACCAAAGGTGTTTTAGAAGACATTCCAGGTGTTCCTGCGCAAGACGATGTAAACATCACCCGTAAGAACATTGAAGATAACTTTGAAGCGTTTAACTTTAAATCTAAGGACGACATCAGCCTTTACGAAAGACTGTTAAAAGAAGGCTATGACGTTATCTCTGACGAACTTGCCAAGCTTGACCAAATTTTTGTCGATACCAAATTCGAATTTGGATACGTAACTGATGCCCAAGGTAACGACAAGTTAATCTACATGGATGAAGTGGGTACGCCGGATTCATCACGTATTTGGGATGGTGAACAGTACCGTGCTGGTAAAGTGGTTGAGAACTCAAAAGAGAGCTTCCGTCAGCTATTATTAAATCATTTCCCTGACTCAGATATCTTATTGAATAAAGATCGTATGAAAGAGCGTGAAGCGTTAGCGCGAGATAACGCCTTACCTGAATCGGTATTAATGGCTGTATCGGATACTTATACTGGCATTGCAGAAAAAATTACCGGTAATAAAATCGTCATCTCTGATGATCCAAAGTCAGAAATCATCGAAATTTTACGCAACGAATACGATTTAATTAATACAATTTGATAAATCAAATTCTATAGAAAGAGAGCCCAAAAGCTCTCTTTTAATTCAAGGGCCAATTTATTGGCTGTTGGCGGGGTTTTTAACCTCGCGTAATTACCGCAGCTAACCTAAAGTGGCTTTCGCCATAACGCGAGAATGAATTCCCGCCAACCAACTTATTAACCGGTTGGCGAGGTTTTTAACCTAGAATGAATTCCCGCCAACCAACTTATTAACCGGTTGGCGGGGTTTTTAACCTCGCGTAATTACCGCAGGTAACCTAACGTGGCTTTCGCCATAACGCGAGAATGAATTCCCGCTAACCAACTTATTAACCGGTTGTCGGGGTTTTTAACCTCGCGTAATTACACTGCATTTTTTGCTTCCGCCAATGCCGCTTCCGCCTGGTCTAAGGTGATTTGTTGTTGTCTGTTTTCCAAGGTAAACAGTATGGTACCTTTTTTCACTAATTGATTTGGCATTACATCGACGGTAGTAACGGTGCCGGTGACTTCCGGGACAATAGGAATATTGAAATATACATTTTTTAAGCAAAAAAAAGAGCAGTTAAACTGCTCTTATAAAAAATAACTCTAAGCTATTAAATGCTGGTGATGTTCACTGAAAGTTTAAGTAACTGCCCAGGTTGTAAGTACTTTTTACGATTCAACTTATTCCATTTTTCGATGTCGCTAATACTCACTTTAAATTTATTGGCGATCCGGTCGAGTGAATCGCCCGATCTAACTTTGTAATTGATATTGCGCATGATGGTATTGCCAACCGCGGCTGTTTGATTGATTTTAACAGGGGCCGTTTTCCCCGTCCAAATTGTCAATTTTTGTCCTAAACGCAACATATCTTTCGGGGCAAAACCATTCCATTTCGCAATGCTTTTACTCGATACCTTGTATAAGTTCCCTATGTCCCAAAGGGTATCGCCATTTTTGACCGTGTGGGTGAGCTTATTGCCAGTACCTTTTTTACTTAATTTGGCTACTCTGACTTGCTCATAAGTTTTATAGCGGTCAAGCGATTGTGTTGCCGTTGGGATCAACAGATATCTACCAGCACGAATGCTGTTGTTTTTAAGATTGTTGGCCTCTTTAACCACAGTAACCGTGGTATTAAAACGATTGGCAATAACGCTTAAGCTGTCACCGTTTTTAATTTTATAGCGCTGCCACGATAATCGGTCTTTATCGTCGAGTTTCGCCAGGCCATCGTTAAACTGTTCCACCTTGTTATTTGGCAGCAGTAATTGATGCGGACCATTAGGCGCGGTTGCCCAACGGTTAAAACCCGGATTAAGCGCGTGTAATTCGTTTATGGTTAAACCCGATAAGTCGGCCGCTAAGGCAAGATCTAGTTGTGAACCAATATCTACCGAGCTTGTCACTGGTTTGTTGTCGATGGCGTAAAGTGTCACATTAAAATCGGCGGGACGTTTTACAATTTCGGCCAAAGCCAAAAGTTTTGGCACATAATCTCGGGTCTCGCGAGGCAGTTTTAAATTCCAAAAATCGGTCGGTTTACCTTTACGGGCATTATATTTAACCGCTCTGGCTACTCGGCCTTCACCTGAATTGTAGGCGGCCAATGCCAATAACCAGTCACCATCGAAACGTTTATGCAAGTACTTTAAAAATTTGATCGCCGCTTGTGTGGATGCCACAACATCTCGACGACCGTCATACCACCAGTTTTGTTTTAAGCCAAACTGTTTGCCGGTACTAGAGAGAAATTGCCACATCCCAGAGGCGCTGCCATGCGAGTAGGCGAATGGATCGTAGGCACTTTCAACAATAGGTAATAATACCAGTTCCATTGGCATGTTGTGTTTTTCTAGCTCTTCAACAATGTGATGAATAAAGGGCTCAGAGCGTTTCGCCACTCTATCTAAATAGCGTTGATGTTTAGCATACCAATTACGCTGGGCGATCACTTTTTTGTTTTGTGGAATGTCAAAGTGTAACTGACTGCGCACTCTGTCCCAAACGTTATCCGAAATGATGGCATTGTCTTTATCACCAAGCTGAATATCGACGTCTGCTTTAGGATGGATAACCTTGGCAGTTTCATCCGCTAATAAGGCTTCGTAGATATCGCCATTACTGGCCATTTTGCCAGGTGGCATGTTATCTGCACCCGATTTAAGGGCATGATTATCCAAATTTTGACAACCAACCATCAAGGTCAGTGATAAGGGAAATAGTATTTTCTTCATGAATGCTCTTTTCTAATTTTACGCTAATTATCGTTGAATGCAGCGTTTGAAATTATAATTTTAAATTAAAAATTGTCTTTTAATGACCGAATCATAGCAAAAACATCGACGTCGTTTTGCAATAAATGTTGGCTATTCTGTTTTGCCGATTGTTGCACAGAATCCACATGGCTACGTAAAAACGGATTAATTTGTTTTTCAAGGCCTATTGTGGTCGGTATGGTGGCAATATCCTGCTCTCTTAAGCGCACCACATTATCATAGTAACTCTGTAGTTGACTATTGTTTGGCTCGATTGTTCGGGCAAAATTTAAATTCGCCAGGGTATATTCGTGTGCACAATAAACCTTAGTGTCGGCAGGCAAATGTGCAAGTTTCGCTAATGAATGGTGCATTTGCGCGGCGCTGCCTTCAAATAATCGGCCACAGCCACCGGAGAATAAGGTGTCACCGCAAAACAGTATGCCGTTACTATAATACGCTATATGGCCAGAAGTATGACCGGGTAAATCGATAACGGTAAAAATTAACTCATCATCATACAAAGAAACCTGATCACTTTCTTCGAGTTTGTGCTCGAGCAATTGAATTGACTCACCCGCAGGGCCAAAGATGGATAGCGGCCAATCATTTTCTTGGCAAAATTCAGCTAACTTTTTCAAACCGCCAACATGATCTTGATGATGGTGAGTAATTAAAATGGTATTAAGCGTTAACTGATTTTCTTTTATAAATTCGATACATACGTTAGCATCACCAGGATCAACTAATGTACAACTAGAACTTGCGCCTTTAGTGATACACCATATATAGTTATCGTTAAACGCTTTGATAGCGGTAACTTGAGTCATTGGTATTCCATTTTTACTTTTTATCAGTATACCTTGAGTATACCTTGAGTATACCTTGAGTATACCAATAATTGAATTGCCAAGCTCAACTTTGTTCAACTCAACCAGGTACCATAATATCAATGAAACCCGCGTTAGCCTTTGATCGTCCGCAAGAACCGATACAGTGGCGAGATATGCCGAATGGCGAATTAATTGCTCAATCGATAGAGCAACACTTAAGCCCTTGGTGGCCAAGGCTTTTTGGCTACCACTTATTAAAGCTTGGGGTGTTAAGCGGCGCCATTAATTCCGAACAGTCGATGATTAATCACCAGGTTATTGTGACCGGGGCGAATACCAATGGCGATGTTATTGCCGAAGTTGACGATTTACCCTTTTTAGGACATTCCGTTGATTTGTGTTTATTGACCCACGGCCTGGAGTTTGCCATTGACCCACACCATGTGTTGCGTGAAAGCGATCGTGTGCTTATTCCCAATGGCCATTTAATTATCAGTGGCTTTAATCCGTTTAGTTTGGCCGGTTTTAATCAGCTCATTCCGTTTCGCCGTCAGAGTTTGCCCTGGAAAGGCCGTTTTTTTACCCCGATGCGCGTCAAAGATTGGTTACATTTACTCGGTTATGAAATTATTGAAGATAAGCGCTTTCTTCATTCCGCACTGCATTCGCCCTTTGACAGTAAGCGCTGGTGGAACCGAATTTGGTTAAAATTTGCCAGTAAGTATTTAACGCCATTTGGTTCGGTTTATCTGATCATTGCCAAAAAAAGAGTACACCCATTGACGCCGCTTCGGCCAAAATGGCAAATTCGTCCTAAATTTCATCCGGTAAAAGTCACCACCTATGGACCTAGTAGCACGAGTAGCACATGTGGCAGGGTCCCGTTGAAAAAATGACTGTAACACCGTTATATTTAGCCATAGATTTTGGCAGTCAGTCGGTACGCGCGGTTATTTTTGATAACAACGGCAATGTCGTGTTAAAGCATCAGCGCTATCCACTTAAGTACTTGCACCCTGAGCAAGGTTTTGTTGAACAACAACCGGTTTGGTTTTATCAGCAAGTGGCTATTTGCTGCCAAAATTTACAGCTATTGGCACTAGCCCAGAACCTTGATTTGAGTGAGCTGCGCACCCTGGGCATTACCACAATGCGTAATACCTTATTTAATCTGGATGCTAACGGGCAAGCGTTAAGAAATGCGATCGTTTGGTTAGATCAACGCAAAGCTAGCAATACCCCAACGTTGCACTGGGGCTGGCGCCTACTGTTTAGTGTGGCCAATGTGCTAAAGCCGGTATTAGCCACCATTAACACCTTACAAGGTGAAGCGTTTATCAATTATATTGCGCAGCACGACCAGCATAATTGGCAAAAGACCGAACATTTACTGTTACTCTCCGGCTATATAACCTTTCGCCTTACCAACCACTACGTCGACAGTTCGGCCAATATCATTAGCCATTTACCGTTTGACTTTAAAACGCAACAATGGCACAAACCGACATCCTGGCAATTTCAAGCGTTAGCGGTAAAAACCAGTTGGTTACCTAAACTGCTGAAAGTAGGTGAAAGGTTAGGACAACTAACGGCCAGTGCCCAACAAGAATTGCATATAGCTAAGCCTCTGCCAGTAATCGCCATGGCCTCTGATAAAGCTTGTGAAGTATTAGGTGCTGGCTGTTACCGGGCCGGGCAACTGCACATCAGCTTAGGAACGGCGATAAGCGTGACTCTGTTAAATGATAAGTTTATCGGGCCCAAAGCATTTTACCCGGCGTATCCCAGTTTAGTTCCTGGCTTGTATTTAACCGAAGTGATGTTACCCCATGGATTGAATGTGCTCAGTGAATTTATTCAACGCCATGCCACCGAGCTGCAATTTTTAACCGACACTTTCACCTACACGAAAGGGCAATCAACCAGTATTGAGCATTTAATCGAATTATACCTTGCTGCCAATAACGTGACGGCCAGAGATTTAGTGTTTGAACTATCAAAATTCGACCAGGTAACAAACTACCAACAGGGGTTTGTAAATCTAACCAGCCACAGTATTTTCGAGCAATACGTCGCCATTCAAGAGTCTGTGGTAAACAGCATAAATACGGCGTTAAAGCAACTACTGAAACGTGTGCAATGTAGCGTTAACAAGCTGGTAATTACCGGCGGTGGCGCGAATTCGAGAAGGTTGTTGCAAGCGATCAGCGAGAAAACTCAACGAACCGTTGATAAACCTGAAGTAACAGAGGCGGGCACTTTAGGCGTTGCCATTATATTGGCTATGCAGGATAAGCAATATAGCAGTATTGCTGAAGCGGTTAACAGCATGTGTGCTGAAACCACGGTGTATACGCCGGTAACTATTAGCACGTTAACACGTAGCACTGGAAAAAATGATACAAATAGCGAGCAAAAGTGAGCATAATGCAATACATTGAGTAGCTATATCATGGTGACAAGTATCATCAGAACTAGCAACTTAAAAGCCAAAACTAAAACTCAAAATCAAATACCAAAACAAACAAAATAGTGAACAGTGATGCAACGACAACAATTTCAGCAAATCCTTAATGACCTTTTACAACCCGAACGGATAAAAGATTTTTGTCCCAATGGCTTACAAGTACAGGGCAGTGCTACCATCCGCAAAATTGTGACTGGGGTTACCGCATCACAAGCATTGCTGGATGCCGCGGTGGCTCATGGCGCCGATACTATTTTAGTGCATCATGGTTATTTTTGGAAAAATGAACCGTATAACATTACCGGCATGAAGTATCAGCGGATCAAAACCTTGATCGACAACAACATCAATTTATTCGCCTACCATTTACCACTAGATATCCATGAAACCTTAGGCAATAACGCGCAATTGGCCAAACGATTAAATATCAATATTACCGGGCCATTAGAGCAGGGCAATCCGGTATCGGTGAGTATGCAAGGTGAGTTTGCTAAAGAGATGTCGGCCGCTGATTTAAATGAGCAGATATCAACCAGCCTGGAGAGAGCGTCATTGCATATCCCTGCCAGTTCGAACAAGCCAATAAAAACGGTAGCCTGGTGTACGGGTGGTGGCCAAGGTTATCTCGAACTTGCGGCGGAGCAGGGGATCGATGCCTTCATCACCGGCGAAGTGTCAGAGCAAACTACCCACATTGCCCGTGAAATGGATATTCATTTTTTTGCCGCTGGCCATCACGCCACCGAGCGTTATGGGATAAAAGCGCTGGGCGAATACTTACACCAACAGCATCAGTTGGATGTGCAATTTATCGATGTTGATAACCCGGTTTAATCACTTTTTCTTCTTTAAATCTTCGTTCCAACAATGAGCCTGTTTCTGCGGGCTCTGTTTATTCAGCACATTTTTTAAATGATCATTTTAAAAATGCGCGTTCTAAAAAATCGAACGTTAGCATGATTTTTTTACGCTTTTATTCATTTATTTGCAAGGTAAAATAGCCTCACTGAATTTTATCTACTTAGTAAAACTGAGCGTAACTAATGATCAACAATACAAGAGATTCCTACGGCGTTATCAGTAAATCACTGCATTGGGTTTCAGGCTTAACCATCATCGCTTTATTTGCTTTGGGCTTTTGGATGGTGGATTTAAGCTATTACTCGCAATGGTACAAAACGGCACCTCACTGGCATAAGAGCTTGGGTATTTTGCTGTTAGCGTTAACCATCATTCGCTTGCTGGTGAAAGCGAAACAAGAAAAAGTTCTGGCCATTGCCAGTCATTCAAATTTAGTGAAAAAAACCTCCAGCTTCACTCATAAAGCGCTTTATCTATTAATGGTGTCGGTATTTGTCAGCGGCTATTTAATTTCAACCGCAGACGGCAGAGCCATCGAAGTATTTGACTGGTTTTCAGTCGTAAGTTTGGGCGCATTTGTTGATAACCAGGAAGACTTGGCCGGTATCATTCACCGTTATGTCGCCTATTCATTAATTGCTCTGGCACTGCTACACGCAATGGCCGCAATCAAACATCATCTGATTGATAAAGACGATACGTTAAAGCGTATGCTCAAATAATCAAACCAAGACTTATTTTTATACACAACTTATTTAGCAACAAAAAGACAAAGGAATATCATGAAAAAATTTATCTTAGCCAGCGCACTATTCGGTTTAAGTGCAGTAATACCGACGCAAGCAGCAGATTATGTTGTCGATTATCAAGGCGCGCATGCGTCGATTAACTTTAAAGTAAAGCATTTAGGTTATAGTTGGTTAACAGGCCGTTTCAACGTTTTTGATGGAAAATTTAATTTTGATCAAAACAATATTGCCGCCTCAAAGATTTCGATAAATATTGATACCACAAGTATCGATTCTAACCACGCAGAACGTGACAAACACTTAAAAAGTAACGATTTTTTAGACGTGAATACATTTGGTATCGCCACATTTGTGAGTTCTAAAGTGAAAGATCAAGGCGATGGTAAACTGGCAATTACCGGTGATTTCACCCTGCAAGGCATTAGCAAAGAGTTAGTGATTGATGCGGTAAAAATTGGTGAAGGTGATGATCCCTGGGGCGGTTACCGTTTAGGCTTTAGTGGCACAACATCGATTAAAATGAGCGACTTTGGCTACAAAAACGATTTTGGTGAAATTTTATTCGATTTACACGTTGAAGGCGTGCGCCAGTAACAGCTAATTCTTATCAAAAGCGATGGACGGTAAAGTCCGCTGTCCATCGTTTTTATCTTTCCAACTTTCTAACTTTCCAACTTTCTAACTTTTTAGCCACTGCCAAATACGGCCCAAAGTTTCATACCAGGCAATTTGGCTTTTCTCTAGTTCATTAGGCTGTGGGAAATATTCCAAAAAGGGCATGTTGCTATCAACATCTTTTACATAAAAACCGGTAGGCGCCGGTATTGGCGTTACCCCCTGCTTTTCAAAATAGGCCATTGACCTTGGCATATGGTTCGCGTTGGTCACTAACACAAAAGTTTTGTCTATCAGTAATGGTGCAATGTACATTGCTTCATCTTCGGTATCTTTAGGTCTGGATTCGGCAATGATTTTTTCGGCTTCGATGCCAAGTTCAATTGCCGCCTGTTTTACTTTATCCGCATTAGAGGATTTGTCATTTGATGACCAGCCGGAGGTAACGATTGTCGCTTGCGGATGCAACTTCGCTATCCGAATGCCTTCAACTAATCGTTGCAGTGAACAAATTTTTAACTCCTGGCTGGGTGTCAGTCTTTCATCACTGGTATGGCCGCAGCCTAATATGACTATGTAATCTAACGTGTCATTACTCGGTTGATAAACACTGTAGTGAGCTTCCAAGGGTTTCATCAAACGACTGGCAATGGGGTTAAAGGCAAATAAGAATAATATGCAAGTGGCTGATATCAGTAATATCTTGCCATGTTTGGGCTTGTTTTTAAGTAAAAACAGACCCAGACATAAGGCAATAATGATTATTGGCAGTGGCATCAACAACTGACCAATTAATTTTTTAAGAAAAAATAAATCCACAATAACAGTCTCAAACAAAAGTAATCTCGAATAATAATATCTAAGGCGATGCTTATTTACCAATAAACTGTATGTTTTACCTGTTATTAGTATAAATACAGTTAAAGAACTAAAAATTATAAGTTTTCTCTACTAAGCTTATTGCTTTTACCGTCTAATTACGGTTTAATTGCGACGTTGATTAGAGTTATTGCTCAAAATATACTTTAACCAACACCAGAAGAGGTTGCATTAGCCAGGTAGGTAATTTGAGGGGCCACACCCCGAAGACAATTATTGAGGGGGACTAATGCCGAGAATGAACGCGAATAGCAAATTGTTAATCAATTACTAGGTGGCACGCTTCATTCGGTCATAACGGTTGAATCCTTATGACTGTCACCGAAACGGTGGAGAGCTTCTGGCTGAAAAATCAAGATATTATCTTCCTTGCCAATCAGTCATGCTCTCCTTTATACCAGTTCGCTTAATGATGTGATCAATTGAAAATGATCATTATACGGATTGGTATTTAGTATTATTTGCAGTGCTAAGCTTTATCCGAAAAGCAAGTTAAAACCGCAATTTAGGGAGAAAATCCAATGTTAAACGTAGCCAAATTTGGCGGTACCAGTGTTGCTGATCATCAAGCAATGTTACGCTGTGCGCACATTATCAAATCGCAACCTGAAACTCGTGTTGTTGTCGTTTCCGCAAGTGCCGGCGTAACCAATCATTTAGTTTCGCTGGCGCAAACTCAATTATCATCTAGCGAACAAGCTGACATTATCACCAACATTGGTGACATTCAATACAACATCAGCAAACATTTAGGTGCGGCAGAAACTGAACTGAATCAACAGATTGAGCAAGTGTTAGCGTCGTTAACGGCTCTTGCCGAGCAACAAAGCATCTTGCAAACGGCGAAAACCGGCGATGCGATTTTGGCCTGTGGTGAGAAAATGAGCTCCATTTTATTTGCCGAGGTGTTGCGCAGTATTGAGGTAAACGGTTTAGCCTTTGACGTTCGGCAAGTGATGCGTACCAACAGTTTGTTTGGTAAAGCTGTGGTTGACTTAGAAGCGTTAGCGGCAAATAGTCGCGAGAAATTATCGCCATTGTTAAAAGACCAGGTGATTGTTACGCAAGGATTTATTGGCGAAGATGGGATGGGCAACACCACCACCTTAGGCCGAGGCGGCTCCGATTATTCTGCGGCGTTGTTGGCAGAAGCCGTCAATGCCTCAGGTTTGGCAATTTGGACCGATGTGGTTGGCATTTTCACCACCGACCCACGCATTGCCAGCTCCGCTCGAGCCATTCCAGAAATCAGTTTTGGCGAAGCGGCCGAAATGGCCACGTTCGGCGCGAAAATATTGCACCCCGCAACTTTAATCCCGGCAATGCGCAGTGACATTCCCGTATTTGTTGGTTCTTCGCGCGAGCCAGAAGCCGGTGGTACCCAAATTCGTCAACAAGTAGACTCAAACCCAACGTACCGCTCTATTGCGCTACGTCGTGAACAAACCTTAGTGACGGTGAAAAGCCCGGCGATGTTACATGCCAGTGGTTTCTTAGCGCAAGTGTTCTCTATTTTGGCAAAACATGAGCTCAGTGTTGATTTGATCACCACTTCTGAAATTTCAGTGGCATTAACCTTTGATAATCCACCAGGCTCAACTCAGGCATTAATCAATAAAGCGGTAGTCGAAGAGTTAGAGCAACTTTGTGAGGTGACAGTAGAGCATGGCTTAAGCTTAATTGCGATTGTCGGTAATGGCTTAAATGCAACCTCAGGGTTGGGCAGTAATATCTTTAATAATATTGAAGGTGTCAATATTCGGATGATTTGTCATGGCGCCAGTGCCAATAATTTATGTTTCTTAGTTGATGAAAACGAAGCAAACCAAGTGGTTGAAACCTTGCACGATAAGTTGTTTGTGTAAAATCGGCTACGGGCTACGGGCTACGGGCTACGGGCTACGGGCTACGGACTATAGGGCGAAGGACTAAGGACTAAGCCTGGTCAGTTGTAATAAAGTAGAGAGATAAAATGAAATCTGTTGGCAATCGAGACATACGTTGGGGAATTATTGGCCTTGGCAAGATTGCCAACAAATTTGCCACCGATTTAGTCACCGTAGAGGGGGCTGAGCTTTATGCGGTTGCCTCAAGAGAGCAGCAAAAAGCCGATGAGTTTCTAACGAAATTTAATGCCAAAGTGGCTTATAGCAGTTACCAAGCTTTAGCCAATGATCCCAATATAGACGCGGTTTATATCGCAACACCTCATACCTTCCATCAACAACACAGCTTGTTGTGTTTAGATCAGGGCATTGCGGTGTTGTGTGAGAAACCGTTCGCCATGGACCTTGCGCAAGTTGACACTATGATCGCGTTAGCGCAACAAAAAAAGGTGCTGCTAATGGAAGCGCTTTGGACCTATTTTCTGCCGCATTATGGGTATGTGTTAACCGAACTCAAAAACAAAACCTTTGGCAACATTGAAAAAATTGAGGCCGACTTTGGCTTTGTCCGCAAGTTTGACAACCAATCAAGGTTGTTTAGAAAGTCTTTAGGTGGCGGTAGTCTGTTAGATATCGGCATTTATCCGATATTTGCGGCGCTATCTACCTTGGGAGTGCCCAATAAAATCGTTGCTAATGCGGAGTATTTTGATAACGGCGTCGATTCTTCCTGCACGATGGAATTTCACTATGACCAAGCAACTGCGTCATTACACTCTACTCTTAAAGAGAATACGCCATGTGAAGCCGTATTTTATTGTGAGCACGGCACCATAAAAATCAATAAGGATTTTCATGGCCCAACCACAGTTAGCGTCATCACGGAAGATGATGTACGAACCATTGATTTTGATTACAGCACCAATGGCTATAATTTCGAGATAATGCATTTCAACGAATTGCTGCGGCAAGGGAAAACACAAAGCGATATTATGACGTTCGAATTTAGCCAACAGCTGATGCAAACCTTAGATAAGGTAAGAGCGCTTATTGGTTTGAACTACTCTGTGAAATCTCAACCTAAACCTTAACTGCAACATTGCGTTGTATCTATGGCGATAAAGCGAACATCATAAAAGTTTTTCGATGTCGGCAGATATTTTTTCTGGCTTGGTTAACGTTGCGTATCGCTTAACTACCTGACCCTGGCGATTGATCAAAAATTTGGTGAAGTTCCACTTTATTCGTTTACTGCCGAGAATACCTTTGGCTTGTTCGGTTAAATAATCATAAAGCGGATCGGCATTTTCACCATTGACATCAACTTTATTGAATAAGTCAAAACTGATGTTAAAGTTTAAATCGCAAAAGCCTTTTATCTCTTCGGCATTGCCTTGCTCTTGTTTGCCAAATTGATTGCAGGGAAACGCCAACACCTCTAGCCCTTGCTCTTTGTACTGCTTATACAATTGTTCAAGTCCTGCATATTGAGGGGTAAATCCACAGGCGCTGGCAGTATTGACTATCAACAACACTTTGTTTTGATAATTCAGCAAAGGTACCGGCTCACCTTTATTGTTGGTCACCGTGAAGTCATAAATATTATTCATTTTATTCCCTAACAATTATTATTTTTAGTGGTATTTAGATACACTAACATCAATAACAAAGAATTTATCTAATAAGCAGAGACCAATCATGAAAAAAATTGCCTTCATCGGATTAGGAGTTATGGGATACCCTATGGCCGGCCATTTGGCCAAAGCGGGCTATCAAGTGACGGTATATAATCGTACTACCGCAAAAGCCATGCAATGGGCGCACGAATTTGAAAACTCATTTGCCAAAACTCCGAAACAAGCCGCGGAAGACGCGGATATTGTTTTTGCCTGTGTCGGCAATGATGACGATGTTCGCCAGGTTGCCTTAGGTGAAGAGGGCATTTTTGCCGGCTTAAAAGCCGGTGGGGTTTTTGTTGATCACACTACCGCTTCTGCAGAACTCGCCCGAGAGCTAAACCAGGTAGCTTTAGCACAAGGTAAACACTTCATCGATGCGCCAGTATCTGGTGGCCAAGCCGGGGCTGAAAACGGCCAGCTCACTGTGATGTGTGGTGGCGAACAAAAGATATTTGTACAACTGCAACCGGTAATGACCGCCTTTGCTAAATTTAGCCAACTGATGGGCCCTGCGGGCAATGGTCAAATTGCCAAAATGGCCAATCAAATATGTATTGCCGGTTTAGTACAAGGTTTGAGTGAAGCGCTAAACTTTGCCCAACGTGCCGGCTTAGATACCGACAAACTGATAGAAACCATATCCAAAGGAGCTGCAGGCTCCTGGCAAATGGAAAACCGCCATAAAACCATGTGCGCCGGTGAATACGATTTCGGTTTCGCCGTAGACTGGATGCGCAAAGATTTAGCCATTACTTTTAGTGAAGCGAAAAAATACGATGCAAAACTGCCGGTGACCGAAATGGTTGATGGTTTCTATGAACAAATACAAGAAAACGGTGGTAACCGTTTTGATACCTCAAGTTTGATTTCTCTGTTGAAAAAATAACTAAGCGCCAAAGTTCTAATTACTATCATTTGGTATTAATTAGGTATAGCCATAGAAACGAAAAAAGCTGCTAATAATAGCAGCTTTTTGAGGGTGCTTGTACATTACAACATGGATGTTGTGTATTAGGGCAATGCATGGAGCAATTGCCGAGGGATGTACTTATACCCGACAGGCAGGATAGCCTTTTGAGGGTGATTGCACATTCGAATTAAGGTAAAATCTCTTCAAAATTCTGTACGCTATCCATATCGTTACTGAGCACGACTTCATGCATTTGCATACTCGGATTAGGTATTACCAGACCATCATATAAGGCTTCATCGTCATTTAAGCCACTGCAAGTAAACGCAACCGTATAATTCCCTTCAGGGATGAATCCAAATGCATAGCTGTGATCATTGCCATTGAGCACCACCGCAGTAGACCCCGTTGGCGCTACGGCACCCTCTGGTAAATCTGTTTGCATGGTATTTGCATCATAATTATCCACCAATACCGGTAATGAATGACCCGGATATAGATAAACGAAGTTACCTTCATTGTCATCACCTATGCAGCTAAACAAATTCGCATCCACCATACCTGACAATGATGCCACCGTCTCATTATCGACAATCGTTACGCCATGCGGTTTAAGGTTGTACCGTTGGCCATTTTGGTTTTGCACCAAAGCGGTACGAAGATCAAAGTGAATGGTAAATCGTTGCACGCCCTGACTGCTCACCTCAAAGCCACCTAGCTTAAGTTTTTGGCTAGGTTGCTTCATTGCAATTTCATCACCATCTAACTCGGTTACATAGCTGAAGTTATCGCCAACACTCTCATCTAACACATGCAGGATCAGATTTTGGTATACCCCAGGCGCTAACTCGGTTTCGTCCAATATAATTTTGCTATCGCCACCTTGAAATTGTTTCAAGTCTATTTGCGCATATTCTAAGTCGCCATCTTTGACGTCTAAGAGTATGTTGTCTTCGCCTTCTTTGACTAACTCAATGGCATCTACTGCAATCCACACTTCTGCGGCATCATCAACAGGCGCATCGGCAAGGGCAAAAGAAACCTTTGTGGTGTTAGTCTTTGAATCGGAACCGCCACAGGCGGTCAGTAATAAACTTGAGCTGATCAGCAAGCTTAACGGGATAATTTTGAAGTGTTGCATAGAGTCTCCACGACTGTTTTTTGAAAAGTAAAAAGTAAAAAGTGAAAAGTGAAAAGTAAAAAGTTAAATGTAAAAAGCGAATAATATCCCTATATCGGCTGATTATAAGGGGTTCTGTTAGCAATAACAAAACAATAGTGACGAGTGCATTATTGGGGTTAATTTAACTTCTTTACTGAAAGGCTCGTAATCAAAATCACCCTCTAAAGGCTTCCTGCCTGTCGGGTATAAGCACCTATATGTGCAAAAAAGCATCGTAAATATAACGATGCTGGTAAATTTTCAGTTCCCAGTTCCTTAGTCCCTATCTCTAGCCCTGCACATACTCATACAAGGCTTTTAACACCGCCATTTTGGGCTTGTTATTCTCATACTGATGCGCAAAATTTTCAATTTCCATCATAAACTCATCATAACTTAAGCCATTAATGCCAGCAGACAATTTGTTTTGACAATACTGTTTCCACTTTTGTTGTTCTGCCATATCTAAGGTGTGCGGATAATTACGCGCTCGATAACGGAACAATAGCGTCCCTAAACGTGAGTCGATAAAGTTAAACGGATAGCTGCCGAGTTTTTCCGGCTCCATGGTGTGGATCATATCCATTTTTTGCTTGTCGGCCTGACTAAAGAAATTACCACTGTATAACGCATGTTCTGGATCATCTTTAGAATCACCATAATCGGTATCGAATACCGGCGATAATTTATCTTTAATCGTCTGGCTTTGCTCTTTTAACTTTTTCCAGTTCGCCAAGCATCGCTCTCTGTCAATATTGATAAGCTTGGCGCGCTCTGGTGTTAATACTTTTGCCGGAGCAACAATAGGGCATTTATTGACATGCACAAGCTTGACCGGGATCGGTAATTTACCTTCCGCTTTTAAATCATCATGGCGAGTGTATAAACGCTCTTTAATTTCGTCGCTGGTTAAATCAAACAATGGCGAAATATCTTGGGCTAAATCCACCGAGATAATGGCGTTTTTATTGGTGGGATGAATTTCAATTGGCATGTACCAACTGGTGTTTCGCTGATCCGGCGTAATTTTCGATGAGGTATGAAGAAATGGCGCCATTTCATACACATTGAGGTGCTTATTCACCTCTTGTTTAGTACGAATACCAAACACAAAATTGTACAGCTTAGGCTGCTTTTCTTTAATCAACTTGGCCAAAGCAATGGTGGCATAAACATCACTGGTGGCATCATGGGCTGATTCATGGCTGATACCATTGGCGGCCGTTAATAACTCTAAGCGAAAGCTAACCTTACCTTCATCATTAACCGGCCAGTTAATGCCTTCCGGGCTTAGTGCATGACACAAACGCGCCATATCAATAATATCCCAGCGACTATTGCCGTTTTGCCATTCTCTGGCATAGGCATCGTAAAAGTTACGGTAAAATAAGTAGCGTGATACTTCATCATCAAAGCGCACCGAGTTATAACCGGCCACACAAGTATTGGGCACGGTAAAAAGCTTCTGAATACGCGCGGCAAATTCCGCTTCAGTAACGCCGTCGCGCTGAGCTTTTTGTGGGGTAATACCAGTAACCATACAAGCGCCCGGGTGGGGCAGGTAATCTTGCGGCGGCTGACAATAAAACTCTACCGGTTCACCAATCACGTTCAAATCGAGATCGGTTCTTATCGCGGCAAATTGCGAAGGCTTATCAAATTTAGGGGAAACTCCCCAGGTTTCATAATCGTGCCAAAGGATGGTGGGTTGTTCATTACTTTTCATCTGAGTTCGCTTTTGTTCTTATTATGTTTCTAACATCAACGATTAATTATCGCTGTAGATGGCAAGGTAAGCAACAAAGAATTAAGTTTATCGAAATCTAGGTATTTAACACACATCATTGAGTTTTGAGCTCACGCTATTTTAAATGGCAAAGCAGTTATGCACCCACTTGGTAAAGGTGCATAACTCGCTTACTGACTCAGTATTTTCATGTTGAACCAGGTAGTAACGATCTTTTGTTATTAGTTCATCTTCAAAAAGTTTTACCAGTAACTGCTCACTGAACCATGTTTTACTGATGGGCATGGGCACTAACGCTATGCCCATTCCTTGTTGAGCGGCACGGGCCACACCAAACATGCTGTCAAATTGAATGATTTGTTTAGGATCAAAATCTCTGATATTGACGAGGTCTGCCCATTGGTGCCATGACCATGGATGAGATTGGTGCAAAATAAGCGGTATGGATCTCAACGCCTCATAGCCAAGGGCTGCCCACTTTTTAAACGTTTCTTTGTTACAAGCAGGCACATAGCTTATCGGAAAGAGATCATGCACGATACTGCCATTGGGATTGCCGTTTGCTAAAACTATTGAAAGATCACACGATTGGCTTGGTGCCGCACCTGGTTTCACGGTTTCTAATTGTAAATTTATATTAGGATGTGTCTCTGCCCACTCACTAAGGCGGGGAACAAATAATTCGCTCGCAAAAAATTCTGGCAAGCTAATGGTAATGGTTGTATTTTGCTGACTTTTGGTAAAGTCTAAAATGGTCGATTCTAAATTCGAAATAAGAGGTTGAACAGCGTTATAAAATTGTTTCCCTGCACTCGTTAAGGCAATAGCACGTGTTTGTCTGACAAATAAAACAATATCTAATTGTTGTTCAAGCTGTTTAATTTGATGACTGACTGCTGAAGGGGTGAGGCATAACTGACTTGCAGCTTGCTTGAAACTTAAGCATTTTGCCGCAATACAAAATGATTGTAAGCCTCTGATCGGTGTTTGAATCGCCATAATGATTTCTTGTTGAATAGTTTATTTATTTATTTATTTAATTATTGTTGTTCAATAACCGATCCACAATGTAAGGTGTTGATATTGCTGTTGTTTATTTTATAATTCGTTTTTATCATAACTTGTACTGAACACGATGAGAACATTTGCACTGCAATGGTGCGATAACAAACACAAAAAAGCCATCCAACAAATGAATGATTTTAGGCTCACTTCTTAACGTTTGTAGTTGTGCCATACCAATCCGTATAATGATCTGCTCATTGAGTAACTCATATATACAACACATGAGTTCCCCTTCGGGAATGTATATAAAGCTTGATAACTTCCTGAACTTTCAAAAAGATATGAATAACTATCTATTCAAAATTTCAGTTGTTCTAAAGCTTTCTATATCATTCTCAATTGATCACCTCATTACGCGAACTGGTATCAAATAGTTAAAAACCACTTTAAATCGATAAATCGCAAAAATCTATACGACCAAAGGCTAAAGCTTGATATTTAGGCAGGAGTCGCGTGTTTATTCTACAACTGATTGTTGAAGGATCTCGGTTTTCATAAGTGAAAAAAATTAATCCATTGAGTGAAATTTAAACGTTTGTAGATATTAAGATGAAACGGTAGCTTAGATTTAACTGTTGTGAAGGCTTTTCAGGATACTTGCTCAGGTTGAGCTGGGAAATTAGCTAAAAATAAAAAATAATAATATCTACTTTCATATAAAGGTAATAAACAAGCGATAGAGTCGATCACACTAGAAATTCTAAACTCAAAAACGGCTTGGAGGCCTATATCATGAAGGATAAAAAAATAGCATTAGTCACTGGCGCTATGGGTGGGATTGGCACCGCGATTTGCCATAAAATGGCAGAAGATGGTTACCGCGTTTTGGCAACTCACCGCCCTGGAAAGGAAGACAGTGCAATATCATGGATTGATAGCGAATCATTTTCAGCAAACCTTGTTGAACCTTTGGCACTAGATGTGTGTGATACCGCTGATTGCGCGCAAGTATTGAAAAAAGTGATGGAAGATTTTGGTCGTGTCGATGTATTAGTGAACAATGCAGGCATCACCCGTGATACCACGTTCAAACGGATGAATTTTGAACAATGGAACGAAGTAATTAATACCAACCTCAATAGTGTATTTAACGTAACCCAGCCACTATTTCAAGCAATGTGTGAGCAAGGCAACGGACGCATTATCAACATCACCTCAATTAATGGCCTAAAAGGTCAATTTGGTCAGGCCAACTATGCTGCCGCTAAAGCCGGAATGATCGGTTTTACTAAGTCATTAGCACTGGAGTCGGCACGTTTTGGCGTTACCGTGAATGCGGTAGCACCGGGCTACACAGCGACCCCCATGGTGTCAGCCCTTAAAGAAGAGGTGCTAGATTCAATTAAAGCACGAATTCCACAACGTCGTTTGGCAACTCCGAAAGAAATAGCTAAATCAATCAGTTATTTAGCCAGTGATGATGCAGCATATATCACAGGTGAAACGTTGAACATTAACGGCGGCCAATACATGCACTAGGTTTTTACTTAAGAATAAAGGATTTTAAAAATGGACAAAGTTTATCTTGTTTCAGCTAAACGTACCGCGATTGGCTCTTTTGGTGGCGTATTTAAATCAGTACCGGCTTCAGTACTTGCTGCTGAAGCCGTAAAAGCAGCATTAACCGCTGCAAATGTTGATGCAGCACAGGTTGATGAATTGTTAATGGGCAATGTTATTGCGGCGGGTCAAGGCATGGGACCTGGTCGACAAGCCGCGATTGCTGCGGGTATTCCAGAAAGCATCCCGGCATATACCGTTAACATGATTTGTGGTAGTGGCATGAAAGTGGTTATGGATGGCGCTGCACACATTAAGGCAGGTGACGCCAATATCGTGGTTGCCTGTGGCGGAGAGAATATGTCTCGCTACCCTTATGTTGTGACATCTGACATTCGTTTTGGCACAAAAATGGGCAATTTAGAGCTTTCCGATACCTTAATCGATGATGGCCTAACCGACGTTTTCAATAAATACCATATGGGCATCACCGCAGAAAATGTCGCAGACAAACTTGAGGTGAGTCGAGAAGAGCAAGATAAGTTTGCTTTGCAAAGCCAGCTACGAGCGGTGACCGCCATTGAAAGTGGTAAATTTGTTGATGAAATCGTGCCGTTAGAAGTGACCGTACGTCGCAAGACTCATGTGATCGACACTGATGAATATCCCAAAACTGATGCGTCTAGTGAAGGGTTCACTAAAATGCGGGCGGCATTTAAAAGAGAAGGCACAGTAACGGCTGGTAATGCATCAGGTATTAATGATGGTGGTTCAGCAATTATACTGGCATCGGCATCGGCGGTTGAAAAATACAAGCTTAAACCAATAGCAGAATTGGTGAGTTATGCTCAATCAGGTATTGATCCTGCCATCATGGGGTTAGGACCGATACCGGCGATTGCTAAAGCATTATCTCTAGCGGAACTCACGTTGCAAGATATCGAACTATTGGAGTTAAATGAAGCCTTTGCCGCTCAGGCGCTTGGGGTAATGAAACAGCTTTGTCGTGATCATCAAGAATCTCTTGATGCGTTAACCGAGCGAACGAATGTTAATGGTGGCGCAATTGCTTTAGGTCACCCTTTAGGAGCGTCAGGTAATCGAATTATTGTCACTTTGCTTCATGAAATGAAAAAACGTGGCAACAAACTCGGTCTGGCATCACTTTGTATCGGTGGTGGTATGGGAACCGCGGTTATTGTTAAATCGTTAGATTGACGTTCAACTGCTGGTATTGGCCTAGAGGGTGATGCCAGCGGTTAAAAAAGCAACATAAATTAAACTCGATGCTGCATCGCAGCAATTGAGTGTGTTTTATACTAGACGCCATTAAAATATATCGATAAAGGACTCGTCATGACCGATAATAAACAGTATTCAAGCAATGCTTTGTTCAATCCATTATTTGAAACCACGCAAACCTTGTGGGGGGATATCGTCACACATCAGCATCAGTTCATTACTGAAAGTTTGAGCCAATCTGTTGAACAGGTAGACAAATTTATTCACGCGCAGGATCCGCAGACACTTCTAGAAATCCAGAAAAATTTTTTTGAACAACATGCAAGCAAACTTACTCAGTTGACCGAACAACTTGCGAGTAGTTTTCAAAAGGCTCAAATTGACATTCAACAGTCATTTTCTGGCAATCAGGCTAAAAACTCAATGGTTGAAGTCGAAAACGTGGCGCCTGCAGCGGCAAAAAAAACTGCTGCGGCAAAAAAAACTGCAGATAAAGCTGGCTCGGTCAAAAGTCAAAAGGTAACAGCGCCGACAGTAAAAACGGCCGTAGCTAAACCTAAAGCCGCGATGACAAAACCAAGCCCGACCAAATCGAACCCGGTTAAAGCTAAAGCGGTTAAGCTGGCACAAGCAAAGCCATCAGTAAAAGCAACAAGCGCGATAAAACCATCTTCAGCTAAACAATAATTATTAACAGAACACACCACACTAAGTGTGGTTATCAACAAGGCTGAACGTTTAAATTCAAATTTTTTACAGCCTTTATCGATAAAAAGGAGTGGTATCAATGGAAAATATGGCAACCGCACAACAGTTTTTTGAACGTATCAATAATGAAACCAACAAAATGTTGGAAACTCTTTCATCAGATCAGACTAAGCAGGCATTTGAGCAATTTAATAATCAGTGGCTTGAGTTAACTCAACGCGATGTTGCAGACCCCTCTGCCTGGCTCAATAGCGTTGTTGAATTTCAAACACAACAAATCGGTTTATGGAATCAATTTTTGACGGGGCAAGCAGCCAAACTAAGCAGTTCAAGCAATGATGATTCAGGACAAGCAATACAAGCACAAATTTTTGACTACATTAAAAGTTCGTATGTGATCACCGCAAGTACACTTAATGAATTAGCCGAAAATTCTAACTTAGTTGAGCACGAGCAGCAAAAACTTGAATTTTATACTAAGCAATATCTTGAAGCTATGTCGCCAGATAACTTTGCGGCTACTAATCCTGAAGTCATTCAAGAAGCCATTAATACGAATGGTCAAAGCTTGGTAAATGGCCTTAAAAATTTATTATCTGACATCGAAAAAGGCCGTATTAGCATGACCGATGAAAGCGCCTTTACTCTAGGTGAGAACCTGGCGGTCACTAAAGGAGCAGTAATTTACGAAAATGAATTATTTCAGCTGATCCATTATCAACCTCAAGGCGAACAAGTTTTTAGTAAGCCAACCCTTATTGTACCTCCATGCATCAATAAATTTTACATTCTTGATCTTCAGCCACATAATTCATTTGTTAATTACTGTGTTCAACAACAGCAAAATACCTTTTTAATCTCTTGGCTCAATCCAACCAACAAGCAGGGACACCTTAGTTGGGATAACTACGTTGAGGAAGGGGTCATTAATGCAATAAATATTGTTAAAAACATCACTGATTCTAACGATATTAATGCGGTCTCATGGTGTGTGGGTGGCACTTTGTTGGCAACTACTTTGGCCGTTCTGGCAAACCGTAAAGACAATTCAATACTTTCAGCAACATTCTTAACCACCTTGTTGGATTTTGAAGAACCGGGGGAGATCTCGGTATTTATTGATCAACCACAGGTTGAGCAATTACTTACTCAGGCAAAAGAGCAAGGGGTATTAAGTGGCAGACATTTAGCCAGCGCTTTTAATATGTTGCGTTCACGTGATCTTATTTGGTCTTATGTCGTTAATAACTATCTTAAAGGTAAGCAACCTTCACCTTTTGATATTTTATATTGGAACGGTGATTCAACTAACCTTCCTTATGAAATGTATCAGTTTTATATCAGACAAATGTACCTTAATAATAATTTAAGTAAAAAAAACGCCATCACGATATGTAATGAACCAATCGACTTAGGCCAAATCAACATTCCTTGTTATTTTCTATCGACTATTGGCGATCATATAGCGCCTTGGAAAAGTACTTTTAAAGGGACTGAACTGCTTAGTGGAAATCATCAATTTGTACTTGGTGCTAGTGGTCATGTTGCTGGTGTGATTAACCCGGTGTCTAAAAACCGTCGTCATTACTGGGTTGATGGTGAATTGAATAACGGTGCAGATAAATGGCTTGAAACAGCGACACAAGAGCAAGGTTCTTGGTGGGCTCATTGGCATAAATGGCTTAACAAACGCGCAGGCAAAAAAATTGCATCGCCGGCATTAGGCAACGACCAATATCAAGTGATAGAGCCTGCACCTGGGCGTTATGTGAAAGTGAAGCTTGAAGATATGGAAAAGTAAATTTAAGCAATCTTTTAACACGGCGCTTTGTATTATTATTATGTAATGCAAAGCGCCTTATACGGAATGGTATTAGCTCTATATCTTGCTAAAATATACCGAAAAGTTCAACAGACCCTTCTATGAGGGCAACTTTGTCAAGTGACACTCTCAATTAATTTTTCATATTATTACCACATTCATTCCTAAAAGGTGTTGTCCAGGTTACTTATTTCGTTCGCTGCTATACAGCGTAACCACCTTCTATCCGTTTCAGAGTCTTTGCTGAAAACCTTAAACCACATACGCTATCGTAGTGTTTAACCTGGTGAAAGCGCTACCCATTCTAGTAAGACGGTTTAACCGTGTTAACCAGGGTCTGTTTCGGGTAGCACTAACAACTGTTTAGAAATTAATGCTCCAATTTTTAATCATTAAGCTATGGTTGCACCATCTGGCACAATACCTTCTTCAACATATCACCATAAAGCGATGAGCAACTTTCTCGCCAGTGCGACAATACCAATACGTCGCATTCGTTTGCCGCCTTTGGCAAAGCGTGTTTCAAACCATAAGCTAAGTTTGCTGTTGGGTTGATACTTTAACCATAGCCAGGAAAGCTCGACCATAAGCGACCGTACACGTTTATTGCCAGCCTTGCTGATGCCTTGCTGATGCCTTGCTCTTTGCAGCTATCACCACTGTCATACGGTGTTGGCGTGAGCCCTGCGCAAGAAGCTACTTGCTTTCTGTTTTTAAATGTTCGCCAGCCAAAAAACTCAACAATAACAACCCAGCCAGTTTGGTAGCCAACTCCTCTTAGTTGCATCAGCCGATTGACGGATTCATAAGTTTTATTTTGCGGAGTTTTTAAACGCTCTAAACGAAGTTTTTCCAGCTCTTTAATCTGTTCTGCGATAAGCTGGTAACGTTTATATTCCCGCTCTATTTCAGCACGCAACTCCATGGGTAAATCGTAACCGGTCACACAAGCCTTGGCCGTAGGCAACAAGGCTGGAATATCTGTTATTTTATCTATTGCTATACCATGCAGTACGAGCAAAGATTTTATGCGATTATTATGCCCAGTACGTTCTGATATTAATCGCTCTCGCTCCCTTGAAAGCCTTCGTATATCTTCTTCCTCTACGCTGGGAACCTTCGCAACCCTCAGAGCTTCATGCTCGCCAGTGTCATAACGCATCAAAAACCTTAACAAAGCAACAACATCAATGGTATCGGATTTAGCTCTGCGCTTTTTACGGTTGACTTCAATACTACCTGAGTCGATAACTAAATTATGGATACCTTCTTGTTCTAGAGCACGGTGTATCCAAAATCCATCCCGACCAGCTTCGTAACAACTGACAATCTCGCAATCGTTCTTGCAAAATAACTTACGCTTGGCTACCTTAATCTCCGCTGTAAGCTGTTCCCAATCTTTTGCTTGTACGGTTTTTATTCGTCTTTTTTGACCGTTAGAGAAACCAACTTTCCATTTTTTGTTACTTAACTCAAATGCTATATACAATTTATCAAAATTTGCGTTATCTTTAACTTGAAGGGCGATGTTCATATTCTTTCTCCTTTTTGCTTGGTTAAAGGATAGTTGAATGTTGCCCTTCATAGTTTCTAGTCAAATTCAGCGATAAACTGTTTTATTCTTGGACCAACCTCTTGTCTGAATCGTCGACCATTAAATACCCCGTAGTGTCCAACTTCAGGCTGAAGGTAGTGTTGTTTCATCTGCTCGGGTATACCCGATAATATTTGATGTGCCGCCTGTGTTTGACCTGCGCCAGTGATATCATCTTTTTCACCTTCAATGGTCATTAATGCAACTTGTGTTACCGCTGAGGTATCGATTAACTTCCCTTGATAGGTCATCTCACCTTTGGGTAATTGATGCTCAATAAATACATGTTTAATGGTATCAATATAGTATTGAGCGGGTAAGTCCATTACCGCTAAGTATTCATTATAAAATTGACGGTGGTTTTCAGCATTGTCACCATCGCCTTTGATTAAGTCACCATAAAAGGTAAAATGTTTATTAATATGACTATCCATATTCATACTTAAAAAACCAGAGAGTTGGATAAAACCGGGATAGACTCGCTGCCCTTCACCTAAATAGCCATTGGGTACAGTACAAATGACATTTTTCTCAAACCACTCCAGTTCTTTTGAAATAGCATAGTCGTTAACTTCCGTTGGGCTGATCCTGGTATCAACAGGACCACCAAGCAGTGACATTGATTTAGGCTGATAACTCGCATTATTCTCTGCCATGACGGTTGCAGCAACAATGGTTGGAACGGTTGGTTGGCACACGGCAATAATATGAAAATCTCCGGCTAAATACTGGCTAAATTCAATAATAGTATCGACATAATCATCAAACGAAAAACTGCCGGCGCTTAGCGGTACATCTCTGGCATTAACCCAGTCAGTAATATAAACATCGTGATCCTCAATAAAGTGCTCTACGGTACCACGTAACAGGGTTGAATAATGTCCAGATAAAGGTGCAATAATTAATACCTTAGGCTGAGAATATTGACCATTTCGCTGAAAGTTCAATAACTTGCAATAAGGTTTGTCGATAACAACCACTTCTTTAATGGCTATTTTGTTGCCATCAATATTGGCATATTCAATATTAAACCTTGGTTTGCCATAAACTCCGGTAAAGCGTTCAATGACTTCCGCCGTTGCTGCTATGGTTTTACCAGCGAAAGAATAATTTAATGGTGACCACGGTTGCTCACTAAACTGTTGCATTTGTTGCATCCAAGCATTCAACGGGGATACTGCAGTCATGTAAGATTGATGCATTTGATATAACATGGTATTACCTTTTTAGTTTGCTCTCGCATTCACTGGCAATGCGTAATAATGTTCAGTAAGAATAAAGCGATACGGCATTGTGCGGTGCAGCATTGGTTGAATACTAACGCCAATACAGGTCAAAGATCAACCGAAATCTATAAATTTCCAATGAATTTTTTCTCAAAAGATAAATGCAATCAGCTTTATAAAACGAGGGTATAGCCAAAGACTATTGCAGCATCATCTTGTATACCCGCTCCACTTCAAGATGCAGGTTTCAGAGTGCTTGAGCGATTCCAATACAAGGCGCAGTTGTGTAGTAATGGTTATTCTCGGCAACATCTCCTGCGTTGCCCTAATACAGTACATCCGTGTACTAACCTTACAAATAGCTGCAACGAAGTAGTGGGATTGCTCAAGCGCTTCTTCGATGGGTTTAAAAGCAATTTATGCCGCGTTATCAAATTGAACAATGGAACAACCATTCTCTCAATTTAAT